>JAABUJ010000240.1_pt1 | contig 120977 bp, 113 predicted proteins | sample 5559131 | NCBI WGS metagenome assembly JAABUJ01 (sample SAMN10711875, study PRJNA513366) | rock metagenome | isolation source: Antarctica rocks | place: Antarctica: Victoria Land, Mt New Zealand nord | collected 2016-01-07 | reverse complement strand
ATCGCTGACTTTCGCCACTCGCTGCCTCCTCACAAGCAGGCCAACCTAGCCCCAGAACCGACAGCTGGGAATTCCACACGCCTCGAAACCCGCCCCCCCGAGTCAATCAGACGGAAACCGTATGACTTCGGCATCAAGGGCACCACCGTTCTGGGCATGGCGGCGCTGCCCCTCGCGCTCACCATCGACCGGTTCTGCAACGGGCTCACGCGTCCCTTCTTCGGCGCCGTCTCGGACCGGATCGGCCGCGAGAACACGATGTTCGCGGCCTTCCTGCTCGAAGCGGCCGCGATGACGGTTTGGCTGATGACGCGCAGCGACCCCGTGGCGTTCGTGCTCCTGTCGGGCCTGGTGTTCTTCGGCTGGGGCGAGATCTTCTCGCTCTTTCCCTCGACCCTCACCGACACGTTCGGAAGCCGATACGGTACGACCAACTACGGCTGCCTCTACATCGCCCAAGGGGTCGGCTCGATCCTCGGCGGTCCGATGGCGTCGCTGCTGCACGGCTACACCGGCAATTGGACCAGTGTGTTCGGGGTCGCCATCGCGGCCGACGTGGTCACGGCGATGCTGGCCATCGGGGTGCTGAAACCCCTGCGCCGCCGCATGGCGGCGATCGCCACACCCTGAGGCGAAATGGAGGACGCCGTTCTCCGACAGGCGGCGGGACAGCGGGGTCACCGGAGCGCGGCTCCGACGCGCCCCATCCAGCGCCGCTCACCTATTTCTCGGCCGGGGCCTCGGGCTCGCTCGAACCCTCGGGCATCTGCTTGGCGCTCTCGGCCTTTTCGGCCTTCAGCTTCGCGCGTTCCTCGGCCTTTGCGGCCTTGGCCTTTTCCCTTTCCCGGCGTTCGAAATCGTAATTCGGTTTACGGGCCATGCCTCGGGCTCCACCATTGAACGTCACGTCGTCGTCAGTCTGCTGACATGGGCGGTTGCAGGAGGCAAGAGATGATCGCGCCGGATGGACTGATCGCGACGCCCCTGGCCGAACGAGGCCGTCCCGAAGCGCTGTTCCGGACCGCCTTGGAGTTGCCGTGCGGCGTCGGAGATCACGGCCCAGCCAACACCTTGGTCTTCATGATCTCACGCCTTCGCGGCCAGCAGCTTCTCCAAAGCCTCGAACCTGTCCGCCTCGATGGCGGGCTTGTCCCAGCGGATGCGGGCGACGCGGGGAAACCGCATGGCCACGCCGGACTTGTGCCGGGTGGACCGATTGAGTCCCTCGAACAGGATTTCGAGAACTAGGCCCTCGTGGCGCGTGTGCTTCACCTCGCGGACGGGACCAAAGCGGTTCACCGTGTTGTTGCGGACGTACCGGTCGAGCTTCACGAGTTCCTGGTCCGTGAAACCCGAATAGGCCTTGCCGACCGGCACCAGTTCCTCCCCGTCCGGTCCGTCCTTCCAGACCCCGAACGTGTAATCCGAATAGAACGAGGCGCGCTTGCCGTGGCCACGTTGGGCATACATCATCACGGCATCGACGTTGAAAGGCTGTCGCTTCCACTTGAACCATAGCCCCTTGGGCCGGCCCGGCACGTAGGGGCTGTCGCGGCGCTTGAGCATGAGGCCCTCGATGGCGTCGGCGTCGGCACCGGCCTCGTGAGCCACTGGATCGACCCGGATTTCGGCCAGGGCCTCCCAATCCGCGAAAGGCACGATCGGCGAGAGGTCGATGCGCGGGTCGTCGAGCCGGGCCACATAGGCCTCCAGCCGTCGCCTGCGCTCCTCGAAGGGGTGCGCCCGCAGATCCTCGCCCTCCGCCATGAGGAGGTCGTAGCTCCGCATGTGGATCGGATATTGGGCGATGGTCTTCTGCGACACGATCTTGCGGTTGAGCCGCTGCTGCAAGCTGGCGAAGGGCTGAACCCGTCCGTCGATCATCACCAGCAGTTCGCCATCGAGTGCCGCGGCACCCCAGTGCCCCGTGGACAGGCTGTCCATCAGGTCGGGAAAGCTGCTCGAAATGTCGTCCCCACTTCGCGAGTAAAGCCGCTGCGCCGCGCGCCCGTCGCGCCCGAACCCGGTCACGGCCTGCACCCGGATGCCGTCCCACTTCCACTCGGCCATGAAGTCGGCTGGCTGGAGCGCCGCGAAATCCTTGGCCTCGTCGATCGCATGGGCCAGCATGGGGGTGCGGAACGGCGTGGGGTCGACCGTGTCGGGCTTGGCACCCTGCCCCATCGCATAGGCAAAGAGTTCGGAATAAGGGGGTGCGAGCCCGTGCCAAACTTCCTCGATGTCGTCCGGTGCGTGCGGTCCCAGGGCCGCCACCGCGGTCTTGGCGAGGCGCGCCGAAACGCCGATGCGTAACGACCCCGTGATAAGCTTCAGCAGCGCCCAGCGGCCGATCTCGTCCAAGCCATCGAGCCAGCCGGCGATCACAGCCGGCAGCGCAACCTTCCCGGTGGTCGACAGCGTCCCAATCACCTCGGACAGGAGGGGCGGCTGCCGCTCGCCCGGCACGGCGGGCCACATCAGCGCCACCGTCTCGCTGAGGTCACCGACGTAGTGGTAGCTCATCTGGAACAGCACGGGATCGGTGCGTTCGGCCGCCAGCGCGTGGATCATGGCGGGCTTGGCGTCGGCGAAGCTCAGGGAATCGGTCAAGGCCGCGAGGGCGAAGCCTCGTTCCGGGTCGGGCGTGCCCGTGAAATAGGCCGCCATCAGCCGGATCTTGCCGTTGCGGCCGGGCTCGAAGGCCAAGCGGTCGAGGAGCTGCGCGAAGTCCTTCATGCAGCCTCGGGCATCTCGTCCTCGGTGTCCTCGCCGTAGCCGATAAGATGCAGCGGCATGGCCGCGATACCCTGGCCCCCAGCCCAATGGACCAGGGCGTCGGCTTCGCCGTGCGTGACCCAGAGTTCCTCGCAGCCTGTCTCCACCACGGTGGTGCAGAGCGCCTCCCAGTCGGCGTGGTCCGACACGATCAGCGGCAGCTCGACGCCTTTCTGCCGCGCGCGGGCCCGCACACGCATCCAGCCCGATGCCGCGGCCGTGATCGGATCGGGGAATTTCCGCGCCCACAGGTCCTTGATGGCGCCGGGCGGGCAGATCACGATCTCGCCGCCGAGCTTGGGACGCTCCGTCGCCACGACCTTCGGCGTGTCGCCGAGCGCGATTCCCTGGGCGCGGTAATAGGCCGTGAGCTTCTCGAGTGCGCCGTGGAGGTAGATCGGCCGGTCGTAACCGGCGCCGCGCAGCAGCGCCATCAGCCGCTGGGCCTTGCCCAGGGCATAAGCGCCGAGAATGTGGGTCCGCTCGGGGAAGAGCCGCTGGGATGCCAGCAGCTTGGCGATCTCGGCCGCGGCGTCGGGGTGGCGGAAGACGGGCAGACCGAAGGTCGCCTCGGTGATGAAGGCCCTGCACCGCACGGGTTCGAAGGGCAGGCAGGTCGGGTCCTCGGCGCGCTTGTAATCGCCCGATACGACCAGGGTGAAGCCCCGCTGCTCGATCTCGATCTGGGCCGATCCCAGCACGTGGCCGGCCGGATGGAAGCGAACCCCGACGTCGCCGATCCTGGTCCATACGCCGAGGTCGGCCACCTGGCGGGACCCGGTGAACTCATCGCCGTAGCGGAGCGCCATGATGTCGAGCGTCTGGGCGGTCGCCATCACGGCAGCATGGCCCGAGCGTGCGTGATCGGAGTGGCCGTGGGTGACGAGTGCCCGCCCAACGGGCCGCAAAGGGTCCACATAAAAATCGCCACCTGGGCAATAAAGCCCAAGCGGCGTGAGGGTCAGGATCTGGCTGGCCGACATCAATGCTCCGGTCGGGCCGACCGAACTCAATCGTTGCAGACGAGCTTCCTGGCCGTATGCAACTGGCCGCCGGGACGGGGCACACGCCGCAGCTCGAAGACACAATCCTCATCGTCGGGTCCGAACGCCTGGACGATGTGGATCCCCCGGTTGATCGTGAGAGGCCGCAGCAATGCTTCCCCATTGGCCGCGAGAGGGGCAGCCACGAGGGGCGCGCCGACGAAACAGGCCACCACGACCAAGCCCAGGCGGCGCATGTGTGAAGGAGAACTCGTCGCCATCTCAGTGACTCTCTTCTCGGCCGCCGCGACCCGGCATATAGCCCGGTCGGTGCGACCTCGCCGTCAATCCTCGATCGACCGGGCCGGCCGACTAACTCTAGCGTTCCGAACGTAAACCGGGCGGTAAACTAGACGATCCTCGTCACGAAGCCGCTCCGACTGTGCCGAAAAAGCCACATAAGCAATGGCAGCCAGTAGCGCGGCCGCCATCGTCAAACCCACCGTGACCGGAAGCGAGGCCATGAAGACCGCGCCAACGACCGCAAGGACCGCCGCGCCCACAAACGTCCGTGTCGTCAGACTGCTCATCGTGCTGTCCACCCCGTGTCGCCTTGACAACTGTGCCGATGGCGCTTGGTTGCAAGCGGCGCAGCTTCTTCATCCACATCAACGATATCGGAGATGATGAAGCGGTGCTCGCGATGCAATAGGCGCCGCCATTCCGGTCGACATGTCGCGATACGGCATCGCATGGTGACATGCATCTTGGCTTGAGGCACCCGGTCGCGGAGTCCTACTTGCGAACGGGGTAAACCAGAGGTTCCGTGAAGCCGGGAATCGTCGCCGGGGCCGAGCTTCGTCGCGCGCCTGACCAGCTACCTCCACGGTCCGACCGGTGAACCTGCAGGTTCGGCGCACCCTCGCTTTCAGCGGCAGTTCGGAAAGGGCGCATAGCCGGCAAGATTGCCGGCGCGATCGTAGACCGGCTCCAAGGCCGCGGGACAGCCACCCGACACGGCGGGCGAATCCGGCGCACCCGGCACGACAGGGCCAGGGACCGGATACCCATAGGCGTCGAACCGCAACGGGCGGGGTCGCACCGGCCATTGCGGCAACCGGTAACCGTCTCCCGAGGGTCCCCGGACAATGATCGGCGGTCGCATAGGGGCCGACGGCAGGTCGGCAGCCGCGGCCATGCCGCCCGCCAGGCCCGCCATCAGCATCCCAGCCAACACCGGCCGAGGTGGCTTCATGCTGGAACGCATCGGACCCTCACGCTCGAACGTGCGATGCCGCAGGGGCGGCAGACGCGCCCGTCAGGATGGATGCAGATGACTGCGATGATGTTAAGGGCCGCGCAGGTCACCCGCACCTGCGCGTTCGGGCCCGATATGGGCTTCGTCCATGCGCCCGATGACGTCGAGGCCGCACTCGCGGCCGATCTCCGATTCCTTCTGCTCGAAGCCGCCTCGATCCGTGCCGAGCCGGGTGAAACCCTGCCGGGACTCGTCGCGGTGGCGTCGGAGGCCTAATTGGGAGGGGTGCTCGACAGGTCGACGGCCCCTTCCCCGCTCCCCCAACTCCTGCCGTCCGCGTTCCTTCAATGGTTCGCGACCCGGGGCTGGGCGCCGCGGGCTCATCAGCTCGACCTCCTGGCCCACGCCGAGGCCGGACGTTCGGCGTTGCTCATCGCCCCGACCGGCGCCGGCAAGACGCTTGCGGGGTTTCTGCCGAGCCTCGTCGAATTGTCGGCCGCGCCGAAACGGCAGGCGCGCCTCCATACGCTTTATGTTTCGCCGCTGAAGGCATTGTCGGTCGACGTCGCTCGCAATCTCGAGGTCCCCGTGGCCGAGATGGGGCTCGGCATCCGCATCGAGACCCGCACCGGCGACACCTCGGCGGCGAAGCGCCAGCGCCAGCGGCGCGACCCGCCCGACATCCTGCTGACCACACCCGAGCAGATCGCCCTGTTGCTGGCTAGCCCGGACGCGAAGACGCTATTCGCCGATCTGAAGCGCATCGTGCTCGACGAGCTCCATGCCCTGGTGACGTCGAAACGCGGCGACCTGCTGGCGCTCGACCTCGCGCGCCTGCGGCGTCTGGCGCCCGGCGTGCAGACCGTGGGGCTTTCGGCGACCGTGCGGGAGCCCGCCGAACTCGTGGCCTACCTGCACGGCCGGGCCGACCCGCCGGCTGCCCTGGTGGTGGCGCCCGAAGGTGCCGCCGCCCACATCACGATGCTGGATTCGCGCGAGCGCCTGCCCTGGGCGGGCCATAGCGCGCGCCACGCGCTGGGCGAAATCTACGACGAGATCAAGGCCGTTAAACTGGCCTTGATCTTCGTGAACACGCGGTTCCAGGCCGAGCAGCTGTTCTGGGACCTTTGGCGCATCAACGCAGACAACCTGCCCATCGCGCTGCACCACGGCTCGCTCGACGTCGGCCAGCGCCGTAAGGTCGAGGACGCCATGGCGGCCGGCAAGCTGAAGGCCGTGGTGGCGACCGCGACGCTCGACCTCGGCATCGACTGGGGCGACGTCGATCTCGTGATCAACGTCGGCGCCCCGAAGGGCGCGAGCCGGCTCATCCAGCGCATCGGCCGCGCCAACCACCGGCTCGAGGAGGCGTCACGCGCCATCCTGGTGCCGGCCAACCGCTTCGAGGTACTGGAGTGCCGGGCCGCCATCACGGCCGCGGGCGCGGGCGCCCAGGACACGCCTGTCCCGCGCCGCGGCGCGCTCGACGTGCTGGCCCAGCATATCCTGGGCATGGCGTGCGCGGAGCCTTTCGCGGCGGACGCGCTCTACGCCGAGATCACCGACGCGGCCCCCTACGCCGACCTGGCCCGCGGCGATTTCGATCAGGCGGTCCAGTTCGTGGCCCATGGCGGCTACGCGCTGCAGGCCTATGAACGCTTCGCCAAGATCCGGCAGGCCAAGGACGGGCGATGGCGCATTTCCAACGGCCGCATTGCCCAGCAATACCGCATGAACGTCGGCACCATCGTGCAGGCCGCCATGCTCAAGGTGCGGCTCGTGCGGAGCCGCTCCGCGGCGCCCACGGCCGGCGGCCCGGCACCGCATACCGGGCCGATCGGACGGGGCGGGCGCGTGCTGGGCCAGGTCGAGGACGGTTTCCTCGAAACGCTGCTGCCCGGCGATACCTTCCTGTTCGGCGGCGAGATCCTGGCCTTGCAGGCGATCGTGGACGACGAGGCGCTTTGCGCCCGCGTGGGCGGCGACACGCCCAAGATCCCCGCCTACGCGGGTTCGAAGTTTCCGCTCTCGACCTATCTGGCCGAGCAGGTCCGGGCCATGGCGTCCCGGCCCGAAGCCTACGATCTGCCCGAACAGGTGGAGGACTGGCTCGGGCTGCAGCGCGCGCGGTCGGCCTTGCCGCCGCGCGACGCCATGCTGGTCGAGACGTTTCCGCGCGGCGGGCGCCACTACCTGATCGCCTATGCATTCGAGGGGCGGCTCGCCCACCAGACGCTCGGTATGCTGCTGAGCCGCCGGATGGAACGCGCCAAGCTCCGCCCGCTCGGCTTCGTGGCCAACGATTACGCGATCGCGATCTGGTCCCAGCACGACGTCGGGGCGCGGGTCGCACGCGGGCTCGTCAGCCTCGACGATCTCTTCGCCGAGGACATGCTGGGTGACGACCTCGAAGCATGGCTCGACGAATCCTCGATGATGAAGCGAACCTTCCGGATCTGCGCCACCATCGCGGGGCTGATCGAGCGGCGCTATCCCGGCAAGGAGAAGACGGGCCGCCAGATGACGGTCTCGACCAACCTCGTCTACGACGTCCTGCGCCGCCACGAGCCCGACCACATCCTGCTGCGCGCCGCGCGCGACGATGCGGCAACCGGACTCCTCGATCTGAACCGGCTCGGCGAGTTATTGTCGCGCGTCCGGGGGCGAATCATGCACAAGCACCTCCGGAAGGTCTCACCCCTCGCGGTCCCGATCATGCTGGAGATCGGCCGCGAGCCTGTCTACGGCGAGGCCCAGGACCACATCCTGGCCGAAGCCGCCGACATGCTGATCGAGGAAGCATTCGCGGACGATGACGGCGGCACAACGGAAGACCCCGGCCGAGGCCAGGCCCGGGGAAGACCGACAAGCCGAAGCCCGCAAGGGCGAGGCTAGTCGATTGCACACCCATGTCCCGGTCGCGGGCGTCGACCTTCTGGCCGACGTCCTCGGGGCTTTGTTCCATGAGGGCGACAGGGTGCTGCTGGTGGCGGACCTGCACCTCGAGAAGGGTTCCTCCTTCGCGCGGCGCGGCATGATGCTGCCGCCCTACGACACGGCCGCGACGCTGGCGAAGCTCGCGGTCGTGGTCGCCCGCTATACGCCGCGCCTGGTGATCGCGCTCGGCGACAGCTTCCACGACCGCGGGGGATCGACGCGCCTCGGCGACGCCGACCGCGCCGCGCTGACGCGGCTGCAGGCCGGCCGCGACTGGCTGTGGCTCGCCGGCAACCACGATCCCGCGGCGCCGGCCGGTCTCGGGGGCGCCACCTCCGATGTCTGGCACCTCGGGCCGCTCACGCTGCGCCACGAGCCGAAGCCCGGAACGGGCCAGCCGGGCGGGGGCCAGAACGGAATGGGCGCCGACGACACGCACGGCGAGATCGCGGGCCACCTGCACCCGGTCGCCGTGGTGGCGGGCGCGTCGGGCGCGGTCCGCCGCCGCTGCTTCGTGTCGGACGGCTCCCGCTGCATCATGCCGGCCTTCGGCGCCTACGCCGGCGGCCTCAACTTCCGCCACCCGGCCTTCGCGGGCCTGCTCACCTCCGGCCGCCGGATCGCCCACGCGCTCGGGCGGGATCGCGTCTACGCGATCCCGGAGCACCGGTGTCTGGCGGGAGCGTGAGGGCGTGCGTTGCTGCCGCTGAATTGCGCCAACAGCGGACATCAGCTCACTGCCCGCAGCGATTATCGGAGGGGTCGACGATCCTGAAGAACACGCGGATATCCGGCCCGAGCTCAGCGCTTAAGCGGATCAGGCCGATTTTCTTCCGGAAGGCCGCGGACAGTGGAATGGTGCTGTCGTCGGGCTGGACAATCTCCCAAACCAGTTCCAGGTCTGTCGTTCCCCGCACGCGAGCCGATACACTGGGTGTTTTGCCTCAACGACTTTGCCGTCGCTGGGATCGGCGGGAAGCACAGCATTTTTACCATCCCATTCCCACGCCATCAGCAGGATCGAGAAGAAGCTCGGATCGACGCCAGCTGGCAGCGAGATCGCGCCTTCGATCGAGAACTCGCTGGTATTGTCCCGGCGCCAGTAATCAGCCTCCGAGACGGTGGTGGCGTTCGACGCGGTCAGGAGTAAGGCCGCCGCATCGAGTATGGTGGTTTTGCCGACATCCCCGCCGAGGATGAGGTTCATCGTTGGCCCGGGGCACCAGTCCAGCGCTTCGAGGCCGCGATATCTTCGAAACGACAGCTTCCGAATAACGGCGTGCTGTCCGTTTCTTGTTGGATCATTTCGCCTCTCCCATGACGAATACAACCCTCGCCCGTATCGGAGGAGGACCAGGAAGGCTTCGAGTCTGCGTTTCCGCTCGCAGCGACGGTCGGCTCCGAGCGCAGCCGTGCCGCTATTGGCCCGCAGATCCAGGGAACGCCATCGACCGGCGATAGCAAACCAAAAAAATCGCCCATTCGATCGAAGTCACACGGTATCTGCCTCGGGCGACAACGCGGACGACATCGCAGGTTCGGACGCCGCCGCTGTGGACATCTCAGAACCATAATGCAAGCTACTGAATGTGGGCCTTGTAGTCCGAATTTACTGAGGCATTCGCGAGCGGCAGTGCAGACTGATCCGCTGGGACGGACAAGGTACGCGCTTCTTTGAAGCGCGGGTGGGAGGGGGCTCATATGCGCGTGCTTTTGGCGTTGTCCGGCCCGGTCGGCGTTGGAAAATCGAGCTTCTGCGAGGTTCTGAAGACTCGCTTCGGGGCTGATCGGCTTTCGACGCGGGAACTGCTTCTAACTACCGGCGCAAGGAGCGAGCGAGAAGATCTTCAGGCTGCGGGAGAGCGCCTCGACCGGGAGACGGACGGCAAGTGGGTCTCTGACGCCGTCGCAGAGAAGCTGTCCGAACATGGCCCCCGAGTCGTCATCATCGACGCGATTCGCATCAAAAAGCAAATCGACCACATCCGCCGCGCCTTTGGCGATCGGCTTCGCGTCTGGCACGTCTTCATCGACGCCGAAGACGAGGTGCTGCGCGAACGCTACCGGAACCGCGCAAGCCTAATCGGCGAGTTTGCTGACTATGACCAGCTCAAGGAGAGCGAGACGGAGCGCGCCATCCGAACGCTGAAGGCGGTCGCGGATCGTGTCGTCGATGCCTCCCGCTGCGAGCCCGCTTCTGTCGCCGCCCAGGCAGTCGCCGGCCTCGGTCTCTTTCCGCTCGAGATCGAGCCCCTCGTCGACATTGCCGTGGGCGGGCAATATGGCAGCGAAGGCAAGGGGCACGTCTGCAGCTACCTTGCCTCCAGCTACGACATGCTGGTTCGTGTCGGCGGCCCGAACGCCGGGCATTTGGCGGCCCTGCCGGAGAAGATCAAATACGTACAGCTGCCGTCCGGAACAGCGGCCAACCCGAAGGCCGACATCGTCATCGGTGCGGGCGCGACGCTCTATCTCGCGCAAGTGCTTGAGGAGATCGGCAAGCGAGGTCTAACCGGGGCGCGGCTGTCCATCGACCCCCAAGCGATGATCATCGAGGACGCCGATCGCATCTACGAGTCGACGCGCGGCGACTCCATTGGCTCGACTAAACAGGGCGTCGGCGCCGCTACCGCCCGGAAAATTCTAGGGCGTTACGACCCGAAGCCGCTCGACATTCCGGTTAGGCTGGCGCGGGATGTCAGCGAGTTGAAGGAGTTCATGCGGCCGGCCATACCGCTGTTCGAAGCCGCGTTCGCCAAGGGCAAGAAGGTTTTTCTCGAGGGCACCCAGGGCACCGACCTCAGTCTGCACCACGGCGCCTGCCCCAGCGAAGACAGCCTGCTCGCGCGAGGCTCCTGGCCGCATGTGACCTCGCGTGACACGACCGCCGCGGGCTGCCTCGCCGACGCCGGCATCGCTCCGGGCCGGGTCCGAAAGGTGATAATGGTGACGCGGACCTACCCGATCAGGGTCGGCGGTGACTCCGGGCCGATCGCCCGCGAAACGACCTACAAGGCGATTTCGGACCGCTGCGGCGTGCCGGAGGATGAGATCGCCGGCACGGAGGTCGGCACGATCTCCCGTAATCCGCGCCGGATCGCGGAGTTCGATTGGGAGCAGGTGCGCCGCGCGGCCGCACTCAACGGCGCGACCGACATCGCGTTGTCGTTCTCGGATTACATCAGCATCGAGAACCGGAAGGCGCGGCAGTTCGAGGATCTTACGGAAGAAACGCGGCGCTTTATCGCGGGCGTCGAGCGCATCGCGAACGCGCCGGTCTCGCTGATTTCGACCCGGTTTGAGGCACGCGGGATCATCGACCGGAGGACCTGGCGATGACCGTCGACGAACTCCTCGCCAGTTATCCCCGGCTCTGGCACATGGCGATGGACGGGAGCTGGCCGTCGATCGAGAAGCACGGCCTGCTGAGCACGAGCGCGCTGCTCGATCTCTACAGCTACACCGGCGACGAGCGCCACGCGATCGAAGCGGCTCATCGCCCGCGGTCGATCCCAATCAAAGCGAAGGGCCTGCCGGGAGCGATCGTGCGCGATCAGAAACCGATGTCTAACGGCGCGCTCGAGAAATGCCTGCTCGACGGCCTCAAGCCCGAAGACTGGTACCGTAAGCTCAACCAGAAATGCTTTTTCTGGCTGTCCCGCACACGTCTGCGGAGACTGCTTGGCGCGAAGGCCTACCGCGCCGATCCGCAGGTCGTACTGACCGTGGACACCGCGACTCTGCTGAATGCCAACCTGAAAAGCGTGCTGCTCAGCCCCTACAACAGCGGGTCGACGATCATGAACCCAGTGAAACGCGGGGACGACACTTTCCTGCCGGTCGCCGACTATAATTTTGCCGACTGGAAGAGGAAGCGCGGCGGGGCCGGGGCGGTCGTCGAGCTTGTCATCACCCGGGGCGTGCCTGACATCCGGGATCACGTCCTCGCCGTCCACCGGGTGCACCAGGAAAAGGCGACCGAACTCTGGCGTCGGCCCGGCTCGTCAACGGACGAGGGACCATACAAGGTGCCCTGATCCGTCAGCTCGCTACGATGCGCGCAGGCTTTCCGGCCTTGCGGACGACGTCGGCGATGTGGCTCGTCAGCCCGACATTGCCTACGAGGGCGAGTCCGGTCCCAGGCGGCACGCCGGTGAGCACGACCCGCAATTTTTCCAGTCCGCCACTGGCGTCGAATCGAAACCAACGCTCAGCTTCACCCGGCACCAACACCTTCGCGGTGCTGCACGTCGCGCCGAGGTGGAGCTGGACGATCCAGACCTTGTCGCCGTCCTGGACCCATTCGAAGCGCACGGGGCCGAGTGCGTCCTCCAGGCGGCGATGAGCGGCGCGGACGTCTTCCACAATGGGGCCGGGCAGCAGTTCCGGCGCGTTTACGCCCAGCATGAAGAGATCGCCCTCGCCTTGACGGCCTTCTACAGCGAGAGCGCCGTCCCCGGTGACGATCGCAGCCCCGGAATAGCGAGCCGGCACGGCGGCTTGGCTCAACACCGAGGAGATCGAGTTTCCGGTCGTGTCCTCCTTCGCGAGCAAGGCGAACGGATCGATCCAGCCCTTGACGGTGGTGTAGAGCCCCGGCTCCGGCTCTCGCGGGCAAGTGCGGGTCCAGATCTCGCGGCTTGACGTCGTGGCGCCAAAGCTGAAGGGCGCGATGCGCCGGCCGATCACCGTGGTACGCGGCGTCGGAAGCCCAATGAGCGTTGCCATTAGCAGTCCATAGGCCTTATCACCGAGGTGACGGCTGAAATTATTCGGCCAGGTCAGCGCCGGGCAGTGCTGCTCCGGTCCGATCTGCTCATGCTCCCAGAGTAAGGTGTGGGTCTGGCGCCATCCCCGCGGGCGCGGATGAATGCTGAATTCCAGCCTGGCACCTCGGGTCTCGCCGAGTTCAGGCCTGAAGCCGTAGACGGTCTCCAGCATCGACAGACCGAGGTGCAGCGGCAGCGACGCCACGCCGTCCTTCTCCACACAGCGCGGCGTGTCGCCCGGCGAGAATTCGATAACGTCGCCCTGCGCGACGCCGGACACGCCGCCGTCCTTCACATCGACCGTTTCATTGGCGATGACAAATAGTCCGTTGCCCGACAGGCGGTGCAGAGCGCCGAACGCGTCCTCGACATTCGTGATGCCATAGACGAACTCACGGCTGCGCGGGTCGTCGGGGCTGAAACTCCTCAGATTGATCGAACCCTCGGGGCTTCGCATCAACAAAGTCTCGAGGGCGATTCGCTCCGAAAGAAATGGGTCGTTCGGGGTATGACCGGCGACCCGGCTGAACTCCTGCCGCGTCTTCGCGCCGTCCGGCGAGAAGCTGATAAACTGCGCCACGTTGCCGGTCTCGGCCAGACGGTCGAGCGAGCAGTCCTTGCGGATCTTCGGCGCCGGACTCTGCTGCGTCACCAAAGCAGCATCTGCGATCTCCGGCTTTGCGACAAGCCTGGCATGCGACGCGCTACGCAACGCGTGCGTGCCTATTCCCCGAGGCCAAGGTGCTGAGTTCATGATAGCGAACCAGGAAGGCATCCCTGGCCTCGGTCGGCGTTAGGCATCTGACCGTGATCGGGGCCGGCTCGATCCCGTCCGAGAACGCCCACAGCGACGTCCCGCGTGGCATGATCTGCGCCTGTTCGGCGGCCAGGACGCGCAGATCTGCGACCTTGACCTCCTTCGGCATGGGGCGCGGCACGCCGAAACGTTCGAAAATCGCCTGCTCGACGCGAGCCTCGATCCGCTTGAAGTCGGGCAACAACTGCTTCAGCGGCCGCGTGATGTCGCCGATAAAGGCTTCTGCGGCGTCATGCATCAGGGCGGCGTAGGCGTGGTCGCGCGCGACTTCGCTGACCAACAAGCTGTGCTCTGCGACGGAGTAGAATGCGGCACACTGGCCTGCATACCGGCAGGTATTTGAAAGACCAGCGGCTATATCGTTGACATTGAAGTCGCTGCTTTCAGGAGCAAGGAAATCGAACCAGACTCCGCTTTGCAGCATAATTCTTGGGCCGATACCAAGATTAACTGCTATCATCTTAGCGTCCTCTGCCCCCACTGCGCTACTTAGACATCGAATGGTTGCCGCAGCGCAAGCCAAAAATTCGAGTTGTCCACGCTTCGGAATAGGTGAGCCCCGGAGAAGTCTCCCTATCACGGCCGCGGTGGATACGCGCCGCCGATCGGCGCTCGTCCCAAGTGAAAAATGCGCACATAGCGTGCTGTGTGTCCGGATACCCCGTAACAAATCACTCACACCGACGAGCCGCCGCGCAGGCCGCCGCGCTCCAGCATGAAGCCGACCCGGGCGAACGGCGGGTCTGTCATCACCTCCCGTGTTGACGCCGAGCGACGGGCCGCCCGCGCCGCGCGGATATTGACGGCGGCCTGTTCGCGGGTCCATCGACGGGGCAACGAGCCGGGACGGCGTCCTGGCGCCATAGGGAGAGAGACCGCCATGCATGTTCTCGTGATCGGGGCGGCCGGGATGGTCGGGCGCAAGCTGACGGACCGGCTGGTGAAGGACGGGACGCTAGGGGGACGCGCCATCGACGCCCTGACCCTGGTCGATGTCGTGGCGCCCGCCGCGCCGCAGGGCTTCGCGGGCCGCGTCGATTGCATCACGGCCGATCTCGCGGCGCCGGGCGAGGCCGAGAAGATCGCGGCGCGCCGGCCCGACCTCCTGTTCCATCTCGCGGCCATTGTGTCGGGCGAGGCGGAAGCCGACTTCGACAAGGGCTACCGCATCAACCTCGACGGCACGCGTTTCCTGTTCGAGGCCATCCGCCAGGAGGGCCTGAAGGCCCCCTACTGCCCGCGCGTGGTGTTCACCTCGTCGATCGCGGTGTTCGGGGCGCCCTTCCCGAGCCGCATCCACGACGAGTTCCTGCACACGCCGCTGACCAGCTACGGCACCCAGAAAGCCATCGGCGAGCTCCTGCTCTCGGACTATAGCCGCCGCGGGTTCTTCGATGGCATCGGTATCCGCCTGCCCACCATCTGCATCCGGCCCGGCAAACCCAATCTCGCCGCCTCGGGGTTCTTCTCCGGCATCCTGCGCGAGCCGCTGTCGGGACAGGAGGCCGTCCTGCCGGTATCCGACAGCGTGCGCCACTGGTTCGCGAGCCCCCGCGCCGCGGTCGGTTTCCTGATCCACGCGGCCGAGATCGACACCGCGGCGCTCGGCCCACGACGCAACCTCAGCCTGCCGGGGTTGTCGGCCACCGTCGCCGAGGAAATCGAGGCGTTGCGGCGCTTCGGCGGCGACAAGGCGGTGGCGCTGATCCGCCGCGAGCCTGATCCGGTGATCGCCCGCATCGTCGACGGCTGGGCCCAGGATTTCGACACGCGCCGCGCCGAGGCCCTGGGCTTCAGGGCCGAGACCAGCTTCGACGAGATCGTGCGAGCCCATGTCGAGGACGAACTCGGCGGCGTTGTGGCGATCTGATCCGCTGAGCTTCGAAGGCTTCGACGTGGTGTTCGGTGCGCGGGCGGAAGACATGCCGATCGGGGGCGGTTTCGCGCGGGACGAGTGGACGAGCGCGGAGCCCCGAGACGGCCATTGCGAGGCATAGGGCAACCAGGGCGCCCCTGACCGAGTTTCGGGTCTCCATGCCCCATTCTTCCGCAAACCGACCCCGAGCCCGCGTGCTGACCGGCATCGCGCTGGCGGCCGGCGGTTACGCGCTGTTCTCACTCCAGGACGCGGCCGTGAAATGGCTGGTGACGTCCTATGCCGTGCCGCAGATCTTGTTCGTGCGCTCGACCGTGGTGGTGCTGGTTGCGCTCGGCGTGGGCGGTGGCCGGCGCGCCGTGGCCGATGTCGGCCGCAGCCGCAACAAGATCGCGATGGTGTTCAGGGCGGCCGTGATCCTCGGCGCCTGGTCGCTGTTCTACACGGCGGCGGCCCGCTTGGGCTTGGCCGAGCTGACGACGCTCTATTTCGCGGCGCCGGTGATCGCCGTCGGACTGTCGGCTCTCGTGTTGAAGGAGCGGGTCGACGCGGCGCGCTGGGGTGCCGTCGCGGCGGGTTTCGCCGGCGTCGTGATGGCGGCCGGCCCCATGGGCAGCGTGTCGGCCGGCCCGGCCCTGATGGCGCTCGGGGCCGCAGCCTGCTGGGGCACGTCCACGGTCCTAGTGCGCTGGATCGGCCGCTCGGATTCGACCCTGACCCAAATGTTGTCGAGCAACGCGCTGTTCGCCACGGCGTGCCTGCCGGCGCTGCCCTGGGTCTGGCATTCGCTCGACGGTTTCAGCTTCGCCATCATGATCGGGCTCGGCCTCACCGGTGGGCTCGGCCAGTATCTGCTGTTCGAGGGCTTCCGCTTCGCTCCGGCCTCGGCCCTGGCGCCGATCGAATATAGCGGGCTTGTGTGGGCCTTCCTCTACGGATACGCGATCTGGGCCGACATCCCGCAATGGAACACCTTCGCGGGCGCGGCGCTGATCCTGGCCGGCAGCCTGGCGCTTATCTGGTTCGAGCATCGGCGCGCCCGGCTCACGGCCGAAGCAGTGTCGGCGACATAGCGGGGGGAGACGACGATGGCCGACGACAAGGGAATCGCTCTGGTGACGGGCGCGGGCTCGGGGATCGGCGAGGCGGTCGCGCTGGCGCTGGCCGCCGCGGGCTTCACCACGGTGCTGACCGGGCGCCGGCGCGAGCAGCTCGACCGGGTGGCGGCGGCGATCGGCCCCAAGGCGCATCCGGTCGCCTCCGACCTCACCGATCCCGCCTCCGTGGCGGCGCTTTTCGCCGCCGTCAAGGAGCGCTACGGCCGCCTCGACGTCCTGTTCAACAATGCCGGCACCAATGCGCCCGCCGTCAATCTGGAGGACCTCACGGTCGAGCAGTGGAAAGGCGTGATCGACACCAACGTGACCGGCGTGTTCCTGTGCACCCAGGAGGCATTTCGCCTGATGAAGAGCCAGGATCCGCGCGGCGGCCGGATCATCAACAACGGTTCCATCTCGTCCACCATGCCGCGGCCCAACTCGGCCCCCTACACGGCGTCGAAACATGCCGTCACGGGCCTGACGCGCTCGACCTCGCTCGACGGGCGCAAGTACGACATCGCCTGCGGGCAGATCGACATCGGCAACACGCTGACGCCGATGGCGTCCAGGATGCCCGGCGGCGTGCTGCAGGCGGATCTCTCGGTCAAGCCGGAGCCCACGTTCGACGTGAAGCATGTGGCCGAAGCCGTTGTGTTCATGGCGGGACTTCCGCTCGAGGCCAACGTCCAGTCCATCACCGTCATGGCGACCAAAATGCCCTACGTCGGTCGTGGCTGACTTCAAGAACAAGGCGGCTATAGACCTACGCGCTAAGGTATATAGTGGCCAAGAAAAAGCCCGCCCCGGACTATCCGGGGCGGGCTCGTCATCGGTCGGCGCGGACGGGTCAGTCGAGCACTTCGACAACCCGGCGCGTCTCGGGCTCGACCAGCACCGGCCGGTCGTTGACGATCGTGTAGCGGTAGCCGGGGCGAGCCCGGTACTCGGTCGGCACGTCGTAGAAGGTCACGCCCTCGCGCGGCAGGACAGCGCCGACGCGCAGTGGTTCCGCGTAGCGGTAGGACGGACGATGTTCGCGAACCACGTATTCGCGGAAGCGCGGACGCTCGTTGACGCCCAGCACGTCGCCCGCGATGCCGGCGGCCGTGCCGACCGCACCCGTGGCAGCCCCGACGCCCGCGCCAACGGCCCCACCGACGATGCCGCCGACTGGGCCACCGACGTCCTCGCCCTGAGCCGCGCCGCGCTGGGCGCCATTGACCGTACCGTTGACGACCTGGGCCTGAGCGGCCAGCGGCATCGCAACAGCCGCGGTGGCCATTATGGCGGCGATAAACTGATTACGCATGCAAAAATCTCCATGTTGCGCCCGCTCCGGCAACGTCGCGCCTAAAACATGGTTCCAACTGCCCAATTTTCTTGCACACACATGCGATCACCCGGCCCTTGCTCATCACCCGACACCGTTGTGTGGGACCGTTTCCCACGATATAGTCGGCGAGTTACGCCGTGTGCGCCTGCGCCGCGTCGTGACGGCCGGGGAAGGCCGCGCCCCCCTCTCTGCCTTCCCCGGCCCCATGCCGGCCTCGGCGGTGGAGCAGGGTCCGGTCCCTCCACCCTGAGCAGCCCGGCATGATTGACCCCGATCCCGCTTCTCTCGCCGGCTTACTGTTCGACAAGGATGGCACGCTCGTCGACTTCAACCAGACCTGGGGCCGCGCCGGGTACGAAGTCATGCTCCATCTCGGGCGGGGCGATGCCGCCGCGGTCCGCCGCCTGGCCAAGGCCATGCACTATGGCGTAAAGCGCCGGCGCTTCGCCCCCACGTCGCCGCTCGTCGCCGGCGCACCCGACACCTACGTCCACCTCTGGGCCGAGGCCTTACGACGGCCCAATGACGCCGCCATGCTGGAGGACCTCGAGCGTGCCTTCACGGACGAGACCCTGCGGGCACTGACGCCACTGGCCGAGCCCGAGGCGGTGCTACGTCAGCTGGCCGGCCGCGGCCTGAAGCTCGGGCTCGCCACCAACGACGGCGAAGCCAGCGCCCGACGGCAACTCGCGGCCCTGGGGCTCGACGCCCAAATGGACTTCATCGCCGGCTACGATTCCGGCCATGGGGGCAAGCCCGAACCCGGCATGGTGCTGGCGTTCGCGCGGGCGATCGGCGTCGAGCCGGGCCGCATCGCCACGGTGGGCGACAGCCCGCTCGACCTCATGGCGGCGAGGAGCGCGGGCGCGATCGCGGTCGCGGTGCTGAGCGGTCCGGCACGACGCCACGAACTCGAACACCTGGCCGATCACGTCCTCGACGGCATCGGGGACCTTCCGGGCCTGGTGGACCAGCTCGCGTCGTGACGCCTATCCGGTTAGTCGGTCGATCTTGGCCGCCAGGATGAAGTCGTTGAGGTGCAGGCCGCCGATGGCGTGGGTCGTCAACGTCACCTCGCAATAAGCCCATCCGAAGCGGATATCGGGATGGTGCCGTTCCGCCTCGGCCAGGGCCGAAATGCGCGTCACGAGGTCGAAGGCCTGTCGGTAGGTCTTGAATCGATAGCGGCGGACCAGGCGGGCGCCGGCCTCCTCGATCGACCAGTCAGGCGTGCCGGTCCGGTGACGTTCGGCCTCGTCGGCAGAGAGAGGCGGAACGCCGCCGCGGCATGGTGTGCAGGTTCGGCCGGTGAGATCTTCCGACGAGCCGGCCGCCTCGGGAAGGACCGGCCTCTCCAGCCGTCGAACGCTCGTCACGGAGCCTTCACCAGCGTTGTCCCGTCTAGCCCGTACGGCGGTCAGAAGCTCCGACGTGACCGCCATGGCAGAGCCGTTGGCGTGCAGCAGGGTCTCGCGGTCGCGCATCACCCCGACATGACCGGCCCAGAACACGAGGTCGCCCCGCCGCAGCGGCGCGCCGGACGGCAGCGGCCGACCGAGCGCCTCTTCCTGCTGATCACTGTCGCGCGGGGCCGCGACGCCGGCGGCCCCGAAGGCGATCTGCACGAGTCCCGAGCAGTCGACACCGCTCGGCGTCCGGCCACCCCACAGGTAGGCGGCGCCGAGGAACCGCTCGGCTACAGCGACCGCATCCGTCTCGAGTGAATCGATCGGGGTCAGGTGCCGGTCCCAGACGAAGCCATCGGCCAGCACGGCAAAGTCGCCCCGTCGCCCCGTCGCGGCCACCTGCGCGCCGTACGGCAGCGCGTCGAGGGGCGCGAGCTTCATGTCGGGAACGGGGTAGAGGAAGGTCCGCAGCGCCGCTACGCGATGAGTCGGTCGTGCCACCTCCGTCCGCAGGGCCTCGGACGGTAGGTAGCCGACCGAGGCGTCGTGGTCGAACTGCGCCCAGGCCCAGCCCTCGCGGTCCTCGTAGACCGTGACGATCTCGCCGCGCAGCACCTCGGTGTGCAGGGTCGCATCGGACTGCGGAGAGACGCGAAGCGGCGCCGCGGCCGCCACCACGGTCATGCGACGCCCTTCGACGAAGCGCGCCGCCTCGACGACCCCTGTGAGATATGCGGCCGCAAGGTCGGGGCGCGCCGGGAGCACGCGCCCATCCAGGGCGTCCCGGGCATCGGAGCCGTGCCGCATCACGCGGCGGCGCGCTCGGTCAGCAGGTCGAACAGCAGACGCGCCGTCGGAGCCTCTCCGCCCTCCGGGCGCCCCGGCTTGGCGCTCGGATTCCAGCCGTAGAGATCGAAGTGGAGGTGCGGCACGCCGGGCTCCACGAACCTGTCGAGGAACAGCGCGGCCGTGATCGATCCCGCGAAGGGGCCGCCCGAGACATTGTTCAGGTCGGACGACTTGCCCTCGAGCAGGCTGTCGTAGGGCCGCCACAGCGGCATGCGCCACACAGGGTCGCGCGCCGCGCGCCCGTGGCGCGCGACCGCTTCGGCCAAGCTGTCGTCGGCGGTGTAGAAGGCCGGCAGGTCGGGGCCGAGCGCGACCCGGGCCGCACCCGTGAGCGTTGCGAAATCGATCACGAGACCCGGCTTGTCCTCACAGGCCAGGGCCAGAGCGTCGGCCAGCACGAGCCGGCCTTCCGCATCGGTGTTGCCGATCTCGACGGTGAGGCCCTTGCGGCTGCGATAGATGTCGCCGGGCCGGAAGGCCGAGGCCGAGATGGCGTTCTCGACGACCGGCAGCAACACGCGGAGCCGCAGGCGGAGACCCGCGTCCATCACCATCTCGGCCAAGCCGAGTGCCGTGGCGGCGCCCGCCATGTCCTTCTTCATCAGTTCCATCGCGGACGCCGGCTTGATGTCGAGGCCGCCCGTATCGAAGGTGACGCCCTTGCCGACCAGGGTGACGGCCGGCGCGTCGGCCGGGCCCCAGGTGAGGTCGACGAGGCGCGGCGCCTGGTGAGCCGCCTGCCCCACGGCGTGGATCAGCGGGAACCCACGCTGCAGCGTCTCGCCCCGGACGGTACGGGCCGCCGCACCATGCCGTCTTGCCAGATCGAGGGCCGCGGCCTCGAGTGCGTCCGGCCCCATGTCGTTGGCCGGCGTGTTGACGAGGTCGCGGCCGAGCGTCATGCCACGCGCGATACGCTCGATCCGCGCGGCATCGATGCCAGCCGGCGCGCGAAGCATCGGCGTTTCGGCCGCCGGGGCCTTGTAGCGGGTGAAGCGGTAGCCCGACAACAACCAGGACAGCGCCGCGAGGTCGGGCCGCTCGGGCAGCGGCGCGGCGAAGCGGTAGCTGCCGGCTGGCAGCAGGGTCGCGAGCCTGCCCGGCAGCATCGGGTCGAACAGGCGCGAAGACGACGGCTCGACCCCGAACAGCACCGCCGCGAGCCCGCCGTCGGCGGTCGGCAGGAGGGCCTGCTGACCCGGCTTGCCCTCGAAGCCCACGGCGCGGGCGAAGGCGGCCGGTTGCGGCTGCAATCCCAACCCCGTGAGGCCGCCGATATCCGGCCAAGCCTCGCGCGTTACGCACAGGATCGGAACTGCGTCGGCGGAGGCGTCGGCGAACAGCGTCATGGATGAACTCCGAAAAGGCCGGCAATCGACAGGGCGACGCCATTTAACGGATCGTTAGGGTTAACGCTCTACGCCTGTCCAGATCCGGGGATGGTCCCGTTTCGACCCAAGATCGAAGGCCGAAGCTTCCCATGCCAACCTATGCCGTGCCGCGATGCGCTGCAAACCGGGATCGCCGAAGCATCCTCGGCGTCGTCGCGCTGGCGCTGGCGGCCTCACTCGGCGGCTGCATGACCGACAAGGAGGCGACCGGCTCGATCGGCATGAGCGCGTTGCCCGCCACCGACGCCGGACTGCGCGACTTCGCTGCCACCTGGGGCCGCCGCCATGATGCCGACCCGGGCGACGTCAACGCTTCGATCAATTACGCGCGGGCTTTGCGCGGCCTCGCCCAATATGCCCAGGCCACTGCGATCCTGGAAGCCGCCGCCATCAAGCACCCCTACGACCGCGCCGTGCTGGCGGCCTATGGCAAGGCGCTGGCCGATGCGGGCCGGCCGCGCGAGGCCCAGGAAGTCTTGAGCCGAGCCCACACGCCCGACAAGCCTGACTGGTCCGTGCTGTCGGCGCAAGGCTCCGTGTCGGACCAGCTCGGCGATCACGCGGCCGCGGTGAACTACTACGAGGCCGCCCTCAAGATCAGGCCAGGCGAGCCCAGCGTGATGTCGAACCTGGGCCTGTCCTACGCGCTCGCCCGGCAATTACCCCAGGCTGAAAACGCCTTGCGGATCGCCGCCGCCGACGCGCGTGCCGACATGAGGGTCCGCCAGAATTATGCCCTCGTCCTCTCGCTCGAAGGCAAGTTCCGGCAGGCCGAGGCCATCGCGGCGACCGATCTGTCGCCGGCCGATGCAGGGGCCAGCGTGGATGCGATCCGCCAGATGATCGCCCGGAGCGAGACCTGGCGATCGATCCAGAAAGCGGGAACCGCGAAGGCCGCCAGGGTGCCGGGCAGGCCGGGTGCCATGCCGGCGGAGCCACCTCCCGGCTAGCATAGCGTTCCTCGTTCGGGCCAGGCGGCGGAGCCGGGCGGGTTACACAGGCCCCGCGACGTGTCGGCCAACGGGTCAGGCGTCGACGGTCTCGACGCGGTGCGATGTCGCCATTCCGCCGGGCCGGGACGCGCCCATCATGCCGTCGCTCGTGGGACGGTTCCGGATCAGACCTTTGGCCCTGCGAGCCGCCTCCGTCACGAGCGCGATGGGTTTCGGCAATTGGCGCCGAAAGAAGGCCAGCTTGCGGACGTGAGCCTCCACGGTCCATCTGACGACCGCGCCGGCCGGGAAGAAGACCACGTCGCCGGCCCCGAGGCTTCGGGGGGCTTCGACGCCGTCGTCCAGCACGATCCTGCCTTCGAGGATGTGGATCGTCTCGTCGGTCGTGTAGTGCCACACGAACTTGCCGGGCGTGCACTCCCAGACGAGCGTGCACGCGGTGCCGTCACGGCTCCGCGACAGCACGGAATTACGGGCGACGGGACTGCCTTCCAAGATCCAGTCCGGGTTGATCGGCGAAGGATTCAGGGTGACCGAAACACTGCCGCACTCGATAGGGGTACCGGTCATCGAAGACTCCGTGAACTGTCGAGGCCAACGCACTAGCCCTTATTTGCTCACTCAGCCTAAACATTGAAACAAATCCCGCAATACCCAATTCTGGCACCGCCGTCCCAAACTCGTCGCAAGCTTAACAAGTGTATAAGTAAATGTTAAGCTTTCGGTGGATCTCAGGACGAGTAGAGCCGCGGCAGCGCGCTCCGGACCCTGGCTTCGCGGCCGCGATGGACCCGGAACCCGTGCCGCCGCTAGGGTGATCGGATCGGCGCCATGAAGGAGTTGCCGCGACGGACCATCTGGATCGGTGGCGTCGAAGGCGCTAAGCCTCGCCTGTCTGTGGAAGACAACCAAGACAGGGGTTCCGTCATGACGTCCACCGCCAGCGCCACCGACAGCGTGCGTATGGAACGCGACTCGCTCGGCGAGGTGCCGGTGCCGTCCGAGCACCTCTGGGGAGCCCAGACCCAGCGCTCGCTGACCTTCTTCCCCATCGGCACCGACCGTTTCACCTGGGGCCGCCCAGTGATCCGGGCGCTCGGCGTGCTGAAGAAATGCGCGGCCCTCGCCAATGGTGAACTCGGCCAGTTGCCGGACGAGAAGGTCGGCATGATCGTCCAGGCCGCCCAGGAGGTGATCGACGGCCGCTGGGACGGCGAGTTCCCCCTCGTCGTGTTCCAGACAGGGTCGGGAACCCAGAGCAACATGAACGCCAACGAGGTGATCGCCAACCTCGCCATACGGCATGCGGGCGGGCAGCTCGGCTCCAAGAAGCCGATCAATCCCAACGACGACGTCAATCGCGGCCAGTCCTCCAACGATGCCTTTCCGACCGCCATGCATATCGCGATCGTTAGCGAAATCGAGAGCCGCCTGTTTCCGGCCGTGACGGGTCTACGAGATACGTTCGCGGCCAAGGCCGCCAAGGCGAGCGACGTTATCCTGGTCGGCCGCACCCACCTGCAGGACGCCACCCCGATCACGTTGGAACAGGTCATCTCCGGATGGATCGCGCAGCTCGACGAGGCCCTCGACGGCATCCGCCGCGCTCTGCCGGGCCTCTACGCCCTGGCGCTCGGCGGCACGGCGGTCGGCACCGGCATCAACACCCACCCGCGCTTCGGCGAGGTGGCGGCATCCGCCATCGCCCGCGAGACCGGCTTCCCCTTCGTGACCGCGCCGAACAAGTTCGCGGCCCTCTCGGCCCACGACGCCGTGGTTGCGGCCAGCGGCGCCCTGAGGGTGCTGGCCGGGGCCCTGATGAAGATCGCCAATGACGTACGCTGGTACGCCAGCGGACCCCGTGCGGGCTTCGCCGAACTGACGATTCCCGAGAACGAGCCCGGCTCTTCCATCATGCCGGGGAAGATCAATCCCACGCAGTGCGAAGCGCTCACGATGGTAGCGGTCCAAGTGTTCGGCAATGACCATGCGGTGGCGTTTGCGGGCAGCCAGGGCAACTTCCAGCTCAACGTGTTCAAACCCGTGATGCTGCACAACGTCCTGGAGTCGGTAGCGCTGATCGGCGACGGGGTGCAGGCCTTTGATCGGTTCTGCGCCGCAGGGATCGAGCCCAACGTCAAGAAGATCAAGCAGAACCTCGACGGCTCGCTCATGCTGGTGACGGCCTTGAACCCGCACATCGGCTACGAGAGGTCGGCCAAGATCTCGCTCATGGCCTATCGCGACGACATCACGCTGCGCGAGGCGGCGATCGCTCTCGGCGTCGCGGGTGAGGATTTCGACAATTGGGTCCGTCCCGGCGACATGACGAAACCACTCCCTGGATGACGCCTCGCTCCGGCCCCCCAGGCCGCGATCATCGGACCTTCCAGCGTGGGCTACCCGCCATCCACTCGGCGCGGAGGCCGCGAAGACGGATTCAGTTGGAGGTCGTGGCCATCACCTGAATGACGGCCGGCGTGCCGATGATCAGGAACAGCACCGGGAGGAAGAACAGGATCATCGGCACCGTTAGCTTGGGCGGGAGCGAGGCGGCCTTCTTCTCGGCTTCCATCATGCGGTGGTCGCGACCCTCCTGAGACAGCACCCGCAACGCGGCACCGAGCGGAGTCCCGTAGCGCTCGGACTGGATCAGCACGGTCGACAGCGCCTTGATGGGTTCGAGCCCGGTGCGCGTGGCGAAATTGTCGAACGCTTGGCGGCGATCGGGAAGGAACGACATCTCGGCCATGGTTAGGGTCATTTCCTCGGCCGCGGGGATAGACTGCCCGCCGATTTCCTGGGCGACCTTGCGGCCGGCATGTTCGAGCGACATGCCCGACTCGACGCAGATCAGCAGCAGGTCGAGGATGTCCGGAAACGCCATGCGGATCGACTTCTGGCGCTTGCCGATCGTGTTGGACAGGAAGATCTCGGGAGCCTTGATGCCGACATAGGCCGCACCCAGGCAGATGCCGATCTTCAACGTCCCTCCCAGCCCGAAGTCGTTGACGAGGAAGATGTAGAACACCGCTACCGCGAAGAAACCGGCTGGCGAGACCAGGCGGAAGAACAGGAACGTCACCTCGGCGGCCTGACCCCGGAAGCCTGCCATGGCGAGCTTTTGCTTGGCGGAGTCGGTGCCGAGCCACTTGGAGGCACTGAAGCCGTGGACGATCCGCGACATAAAAGCCTTGGCCTCCGGACGCAGGTTACCCTTGCCGGCCTTCAGCTTCTCGCGTTCGCGTGCCCTGATGCGTTCGCGCTCGGACGACACCTGCTTCATGCGGCGGCCGAGCATATCGGTCTGCAGGAACGGCAGGACGATCGTGAGGATCGTGGCGCCGACCGCGACCGCGATCAGCAGGCTGACCATGAAAGCCCGGTCGGAAAGCTTCTCCAGAATGAGGTCGACCATCCGTTCCTGCTCCTATCGGCAAACCGCGGGCAGAGGCACAATCGACCGTGTCCGCTTACAGGATAAGCCTTAACGACGTCGCTCTCGCCCGCAGAAAGAGAGCAACCATGAATCGAAGATTTCTGACGACTGTTGCATCAACATTGCCTTAAATGTCGAAGTTGATCATCTTCTTCATAATCATGATCCCGATTGACATCCAGCAAAGGCCGCCACCCATGGCCATGCGGCCCGTCGATGTGGTCCAGAGGAGTGAGATGTAGTCTGGGGACACGATATAGACCAGAGTCCCGACGACGAACGGCAGGGCTCCAATGATGCCGGCGGAAGCCTTGGCTTCCGACGACACTGCCTTGACCTTGGCTCGCATCTTCTTGCGCTCGCGAATGACGCGCGACAGGTTCGACAGCGCCTCGGTCAGATTGCCGCCCGCCTTTTGCTGGATCCCGATCACGATGGCGAAGAAGCTCGACTCGCTGACGGGCACGCGTTCCGCCATGCGCTCGACCGCCTCGGTGACGGTGAGACCCGCGGCCTGAGCCTCGACGACCCGCCGGAACTCGGTCCTCAACGGCTCGGGCGTTTCTGACGCGATAACGCGCAGGCAGTCGCCCAACGGGAGGCCAGCCTTCACGCCGCGGACCACGATATCGACCGCATTGGGGAATTCGTTGGTGAACTTGGCAAGTCGGCGCTTCCGCTTGAAGCTCAATACCCACGACGGTAGGCCGAAGCCGCCGACCAGCGTGGCTGCGGCCGCCAACATGGCGTTTCCTTGAAGGACGAAGACCGCCAGACCCAGCACCACACCCGAGATGGCCGAGACCGCGATATAGCCCTTGCGAGTCCACTCCAGCCCAGCCTGTTGGATGCGGATCTCGAGCGGCACCCTCTTGTTCTTGCCGCGCTGATCGAGGTCCTTCAGGCTGTCGGAGACCTGTTTGCGGCGGGTCGCGGCATCGACGACCCGCTCGCCCGAGCGTTTCGCGCGCGGCGTCTGAATGGCCGCCTGGCGCTTCTCGCCCTTGATGTCCCCCGACAGGTAGGGGCTTGCGACGAACAGCACGCAGCCAACCGCCACGACGGCGAGACCATAGGTCGTGAGGGTCGTTTGATCCAGGATCATAGCGGCACGCCTAGTCGAGACGGCTCGTCCCTGCATTGTGGCTCGGCGCGATGCGGGGGCTCGCCCCGGCGAGTCTGCCCGGAGCGCATCACAGCCGGCCACCGTCTTTCGGATCGGCGCGATCGAGCGCTTCCCCGAGCCGCTGCTCCTCGCCGTAGTAGCGCGCGCGTTCCCAGAAGCGGGGCTGGCCGATGCCAGTGGAACGGTGGCGGCCCTTCAACTTGCCTTGCGCATCCTCGCCCAGGATGTCGTAGAGAATGATGTCCTGGGTGATGATGACGTCGCCCTCGAGCCCGAGCACCTCCGTGACGTGGGTGATGCGGCGAGAGCCGTCGCGCAGACGGGTCGCCTGGATGATCACGTCGATCGACGTCACGATCATCTCGCGGATGGTGCGCGACGGGAGCGAAAAGCCGCCCATGGTGATCATGGACTCGAGCCGGCTCAGCGCTTCGCGCGGCGAGTTGGCGTGCAGGGTTCCCATCGAGCCATCGTGGCCCGTGTTCATGGCCTGCAGCAGGTCAAAGGCTTCCGGTCCGCGCACCTCGCCCACGATGATCCGTTCCGGCCGCATGCGGAGGCAGTTACGGACGAGGTCGCGCATCGTAATGGCGCCAGTGCCCTCGAGGTTCGGCGGGCGCGTCTCGAGTCGCACGGTATGGGGCTGCTGCAGTTGCAGCTCGGCCGCATCCTCACATGTAATGACCCGCTCGTCGTGTTCGATGTAATTGGTGAGGCAGTTGAGCAGCGTGGTCTTGCCCGAGCCCGTGCCGCCCGAGATCAGCACGTTGCAGCGGACCTTGCCGATGATCTTGAGCACCTCGGCGCCATCGGCCGAGATGGCGCCGAACCTGACGAGCTGGTCGAGGGTCAGCTTGTCCCTCCTGAACTTGCGGATCGTGAGGACGGGGCCGTCGATGGCGAGCGGCGGCGCGATCACGTTGACGCGCGATCCGTCCATCAGGCGGGCGTCGCAGATAGGGGACGATTCGTCGACGCGGCGGCCGATTTGGCTCACGATCCGCTGACAGATGTTCATGAGCTGGGCGTTGTCGCGGAACCTCACGTTGGTCAACTGGATCTTGCCGTTGACTTCGATGTAGGTCTTGGCCGCGCCATTGACCATGATGTCGGCGATGTCGTCCCGGGCCAGCAGCGGTTCCAGCGGCCCGTAGCCCAGGACGTCGTTGCAGATGTCGTCGAGCAGATCCTCCTGCTCGGCGATCGACATGACGACGTTCTTGATCGAGATGATCTCGTTGACGATGTCGCGGATCTCTTCCCGCGCCGTTTCGGCGTCGAGCTTCGAGAGTTGCGCGAGGTCGATCGCCTCGATGAGAGCGCTGAAGATCGTGCTCTTTGTGAGATAGTAGTCGTCCGAGCGTCGGGGCTCGGTCGAGGGGGGCGGCGGCGCGGACGGCCGTGCCGAGCCGCCGCCGCGCGTGTCCGGCTCGGTCTTGATCACCACCGGAGCGGGGCTTGGGGCGCCACCAGCCGCCGCACGTCGTCCGAACATACTGCGACTTCCCTTCCACGTCCCAGACGTGAGATTCCACGCGGCCCTTATCGGCTCGGCCGGCACCGTCCGCGGCAGCACGCATGGCCGGGATCGTCGCGGATGCGCCGCCTCAGGCTCGACACTCGTCGCAAATGGTTACCGTTTTCCGAAAGCGGGACCATCACAGTGGCGTGGCGGGTCCGGCTCCAGACGGTCTCGCCCTGCCACCCGGCAGATCGGGAGGCTCGACGTCCCGGGGCGACGCCGGCCGATGAGCCATCGTCGGCGACGCCCGATGCGGTGGCTCAGGATGCCTTCTTGCGGGTGAAGCGCGCCACGAGCGGGTCGAACAGGTTGCGGCGGCTCCGACGCGCCTCGGACCGCCCCGTTACGGCCTGGGCGAGTTCGTTGAAGAGCTCGGCTGTCTTGTTCCCGGCCTCGACTTCTCCGACCATCTGGCCGTTGTTGGCCGCCGTGCCGAAGAGCTTGGCATCGAACGGCAGCACGGCCGCCGGCGCGAGTTCCACGGCCTTGGCGAAATCCGCCACCGCGATTTCGGGCCGCTTCGCGACACCCGTGCCGTTGAGCACGAGCTTCGGCAGGGCGTCGTTGGGGCGCGCCGTCTTCAGCACGTCGATGAGGTTCTTGGCGTTGCGCAGGTTGGCGAGGTCGGGCCCCGCCACCACGATCACCTCGTCGGCCCCGATGAGCGCCCGCCGGCTCCAGGCCGTCCAGCCGTGCGGGACGTCGAGAACGATGATCGGCACGGTAGCGCGCAGGATGTCGAACAGGCCATCGAAGGCCGTCTCGGCAAAATCGTAGGGCCGCTCCAGCGTGGCCGGGGCCGCCAGGATCGACAGCTTCTCGGTGCATTTCGACAGCAGGCGGTCGACCAGGTTGGGATCGAGCCGGTCGGGCGCGAAGACCGCCTCGGCGATGCCTTGCGGCGGGTCCTGGTTGAAATCGAGCCCGGCGGTTCCGTAGGGCAGATCGAGGTCGGCGATCACCGTGGCGATGTCGAAGATCCGGGAGATCGACCAGGCGACGTTATGGGCGACCGTGGAGGCGCCGACCCCGCCCTTGACGCCCGTGACCGCGATGACCCGGCCCACCGGCTGCGCCGCCTGCCCCGTGTAGAGGTGCGAGATCGCGCGCACGAGGTCGAGCGCGTCGAAGGGCGCCACGATATAGTCGCTGACGCCGCTGCCGATGAGTTCGCGATAGAGCACGATGTCGTTGACGCGGCCGATCACCACGACCTTGGTGCCGGCGTCGCAGAACTCGGCCAGCTTGTCGAGGTGGGTCACCAACGTATCGCGGTCGCCCGTGGTTTCGATCACGATGAGGTTCGGCGTCGGGGCGGTGCGGTAGGCCTCGACGGCCGCGGGCGCCCCGCCCATGTTGACCTTGACGTGCGCCCGGCCCATGCGGCGGTCCGCCATGGCCTCGTTGATGACCTCGGCGATCTCCGCGGTCTCGCAGAACGCCTGGAGCGAGATGCGCGGCACCGGCGGGATCTGGTGGCGGGGGTCGGCACCGGGGGTGGTGGGGGCGCCGTACATCACTGGGTTCCACCAATTGGAACGAGCTTGGATTGCGTGAAGGTCGTGCTTGGATCCCGGCCGTTGAGGATCGGGTTGCCGCGCAGGTCGCCAATGGCGCGGGTCCGCATCTGCACGTCGCCCGGCTCTTCGGCCCGCGGCCTGACGAGGTCGCGAGGATCGTCGACCTGAGCCGCCAAGGTCTGCTGGTTGGCGCAGCCGAGATTGTAGTAGGGCCGGTTTTCCCACTCGTTTGTATTGGCGCCCGAACCGAGGTCGTCGGGCCAGTCGCCGCAACGGCCCGCGACCCTGGCCTGCAGCTTCAGGAAGCTCAGCCTGAGCACCGAAGCCAATCTCGGGTCAGCCACACGGTAGGAGCCGACCTCAATGTCACCCTTGACGCCGGAGGCCGCCAACGCGCGACGCACTGCTGAAAGGGTGGCCTCGGCGGCCCGGCCGTCGATCGCTCCACGGGGCACCTGCACGCGAACGAGGCCTTTGCCCTGGGCCAAGTAGTCACCCGAGAAGGCCTCGACGTCATAACGCTGCCGGGAGTCCAGCCTGTCGCCAACGCCCACGAAGAAGATGTCGAGGGATTGCCGGCCATCTCCCAGTACGATCGGATGGCGCTGGTGATAGTCGACCGGGATCGCCGAGGTCGCCACGGTACGGTCGACATTGGAGCAGCCGGCGACCGCCAAGCCGAGCAGCAGCAGGGCCGCGACGGCGGGCGTCAGGTCGTATCGAAGCCTCCGTTCTTCGCGGAATGGCGGTCTCGCGATCGCGGGCGTGTTCATGATCGCGGGCGTGTTCATGGACGTGTCCGGAAGGAGCAAAGGATGTGATCGGGAGGTGCGTCCCCGCCCTTAGTCATTGATGAAGCCAACGTGGCCGCGATAGCTTCTGGAAAGCTCGGGATTGCTGGCCGTCGAGTAGATGCGGTTCATGCGGCCGAGCAACCAGGCCTGTGGATCCGACGAGTCGGTGAAGCCGTCGTCGGGCTTGCTCACCTGGTCGGGCCGCAGCGTCTTGGACAGATAGGGCGTTACCACGATCATCAGTTCCGTCTCGTTGCGCTGGTAATCCCGCGATCGGAAGAGGGCGCCCAGGATCGGCAGATTGAGCAGACCCGGCGTGCCAGAAATAGTCTGCTGGCTGGTTTGCTGAACGAGGCCCGCCGACACGATCGAGCCGCCGGATGGCAACTCGACGGTGGTCTCGTTCGAGCGATTCCGGAATCCCGGGGTAGTGCCGCCGCCGCAAGTGTTGGAAGCTCCGACACTGCGATCCGGCTCCACCACATCGGTCGCGATGTGGAGCGAGATCCGGCCTTGGGACAGCACTGTTGGTGTGAAATTTAGCGTTACGCCGTATTTTTGCTGGATGTAGGTGACCGCGCAAGCCGCCGACCCAAAGATATTTGATCCCGTGGTCGTCGAAATGGATCCTTGTGCGATCGGAATGGTCCCGCCGGCCTGGAACGTGGCGGTCTCGCCCGAGATCGCGGTGACGTTGGGCTCTGCGAGGATGTGAGCGACGCCGTTGCTCTCGAAAGCCGAGATCGTAGACGACAGTGAGTTTTTCTTGTTTGTGACGTTGGCCAACAGCCCAGAGCTGCCAAGGGTCGCGACGTTAGCCGCTGCACCGCCCGGGGTGGCTTGAAGTGCTCCACTCCAAGCGCCGCTGATATCTACGCCGAGTTGCTTGATGATGTCGCGCCGGATCTCGATGATCGACACCTTAAGCGTGACCTGATCCCGGCCCCGGATCACCAGCGAATTGATGATGTGGCCCGGCACCACGAGCGGGGTGCCGGCCGCGACCGATACGCCACCACCGGCACCGGCCGAGCCGCCGCCCGTTCCCACTGCGGTATAGCCCGTATAGGCCGTGGCAATGTCGAGGGCGCGCTGGGCGTCGACGGCCGACGCGACCGTGCCGGTCAGGATTACCGAATCATCGACCGCCTGGACCCGAATGTCGTTGTCCGGCATCACGGTGTTGAGGATGCCTTGGAGCTCGCCGATGTCGCGGTCGTTGACGTTGATGGACAGGATCGCGATCTGCCGACCATCCTTGTCCATCGCAAAGATCGTGGTCGGTCCCTTGGCCAGGGCCATCACGTAGAGCCGCCGCGGCGACCGTACCACGGCATTGGCGACCTCGGGCTTGCCCACGAAGACCTCGGCGGCATCGCTCGGCAGGTCCACGATGATCGATTTACCGACCGCCATGGTGATCTTCTGCTGGCGGCTGCCGGGCGGCACGGACAGCACCGGAGGGGCCGGCGTCGAGGCCGAGTTGCGCACCATCGGCACCAGCATCGGCGCCTGGGCGTTCACCGGTCCGGCGGCGGCCGCCAGCATGGCCAGCGCCGGAGCCAGGGCCCGGGCCACCGGGATCAGGCCGTCGCGGTGGATGCGGCTCATCGATTGCCATCCTCGGTCACGGTGCCGTAACGGACCACGGACAGGCTGTGCGAAGCTTGCCGCGGCGCCTCGCCGGCCTGCCGGGCGTCGAGCATGGAGCGCAGCACGAGGGACAACTGGCCGGTGCGCTGCGCCAGGATCACGGTCTCGGCCTGCGAGGGATCCAGTTCTAGGGTGGCGTTGGAACCCACCACGACCGGTTGACCGTCCTTGTCCTGGAAATTCTGGCCGATGGCCAGCACCTTGATATTGTCGAGCAGCGTATCGCTGGTGAACACATCGCCGGGCGGCGTTCCCGGCTTGGGATCCTGGCGATAAGTCTTGATTACGTCGACGCGGTCGTTGGGCAAGATGAAGCTTCCGGCCGATGTGGCGCCCTGGCTGTCGATATTGATCGCGACCGCACGCTTGCCCGACGGCAGGATGGCCGACATGAAACCGTTGTTGTCGCCCTTGATCAGCTTCTCGCCGCGCACCGGCTCGCCCTGGTACATGGCGGAGCGCACGATCGCGCCCTTGTCGTCCTCGACGCCCTTGGGGCTCGCCTTCCTGACGGTTGTCCCGGGCGGGATGACGTCCTTGGGCCAGGACTGCCAGGCGAGGTCCCCGTCCCCGATCCTGTGCCCGAGCGGCAGGGTTTTGGCCGCCACGAGCACGTCGTCCGTCGGGGGCGGCGGGGGCGGCGGGGGCAATGCCGCAACGGGTTGGGGCGCCGGCGGCGGCGACCCATTCGCCATGATGAAAGCCCCGGCAGCGGCGGCCAAAGCCAGAAACAGGACGATGATGCGCGACTTCTTCATGACCGAGGCTTTCAGGCGCGACGCGGCGGACGCGCTCCTGCCATCGATCCAAGCAGCGAAAGGTCAAGTTATGGTTAACCAGATCTCACCAATTTTACGGGAGCACCCCGGCCGCGTCAGGGCGTCGATAGTCATGATTGCCCCGACACTCGTGCCACCAGACGGCAACGGCGTGACGTGAAGCCGTGACTCCCAGGGGGTTGCTCAGGTATGGGGCGCGAGGTCCGGCATGGTTCCGGACGGCCGACACCGAATGACGGTGAAAGCGTCGATTGTGCGCCAGTGGATCCCCGCATCGTCTGTCGACAAGCGGTGGATGGGGGCGGGCGGACGCCAGACCCCCGCAAAAAGGCCCGGAGGGGCCGAGGCGACCTGTTCACCCGGCATTACGAGGGCGGCAGGGTGGCTCGGGTAGGCGCAGAACGCCGTCACGGCTCCGGGCTGCACGGATATCTCGTCCAGGCGGGACGACAGGTCGGGCCAGGGCGCCATCTCGGTCGGGCGCAGCAGCCCCTGCCCGGCCAAAAACGTCGCGCGGTCATGCCAGGTGAGGGCCAGGTCGCGCGAGAATAGGCTCGGTCCCGCTTGAGTTGCGTTGAGGAATGCGGGTCGCCCCGCGACGAACCAATTCTCGCTGTCCTCGTCGATCCAGAATACTTCGCCGGGGGACGGAGCCAGCATGGCCCGGAGAGCCGGTGCCCCCGACCGGGCGTCGGTCAGGCGGCTTTCGGTCGTGCGGCCGTCCCAAAGCGTCGTGACGGCAGCGAAGACCGCGAGGACGCCGGCGCAAGCGACGACCCCGATCGGGGCAGTCACCCTGGGCCATGGGGATAGGGCCACGGTCGCGGTCGCCGCGATCAGCGGAACGGTGAGGACGCGGGTCGCCAGAACGAGAGGCCACGTCACCTCGCTCCCGTGCTCGCCGATGGAGCGCAGCAGGAGGGACAGAACGGAACCGGCATCGATCAAATGGGCCATGGCCAGGATTGCGACGCCGACGAGGGCCACGCGCACGGCGCTTTCCGGAACAGCAGGCAGAGCGCCGCGGCGCTCCGCCGCATGACAGCAGAACGTCGCAATGCCAAGCAGCGTCGCCAGGGCCGCCGAGTTCGCGCTCAGCCACGTCAAGGCCAGCAGCGCCAAGGTCAGCCGGGCGGCCGGCCCACGCCGCCACAGCCAGGCCGCGCAAGGGACCACGGCGGCGTTGCTCAGCACGGCGAGGAGCCAAAGAGCCCGCCAAGGCTGCAATTGCGCGGTGAGGACGTTCGGGAAGAGGTCACCGAAGAGCCAGGACGCCGCGAGGCCACCGAGAGCGACTCCCACCGTGCCCCACAGCAACACGCGGATCCGGGGCGCGGATAGGCTGCCGGCCAGGATCGCCACCGTGGTTTGCGACGCGATGGACCCAAACGCCTCGACGGGCCAGCGCGAGGGGAACAGGTAGGTCGAACGATTCCGCAGGATCGTGATCCAGACGGTGTCAACCGGCACGAATAAGCGCGCGGCGAGCGGAACGCTAAGGAAGGCGGCCCCGATTAGGACCACGAACCCCACGGGAAGGAGAATGAACCAGCGGCGATTGTCGTGGACCAGCAGCATTGCCGCGAGTGCCAGACCCGGTAGCGCCATCAAGGGATGCAGGGCCAATGCGGCGGCCAGCGACACCAGCCCGAGCGCGGGGCGCCGCGCAAGGAGCGCAGCCAGGCCGGCGAGGACCGCCGCCTCGGCGAAGAGGCGCGGCGTGGCGATCGCCTCGGCGTAAGAGAAAACCCCGAACGCGCCATACTGGGCCGGTAGCACCAGCATGCAGACGACCGCGGCCCAGGCCGCCTTGCCCGGCGCCAAGCTGCGCGCCAAGGCTGCGGCGGCCAGCAGCCAGAGCACGATCCCGACAAAGGCCAGCAGCATCGAAACGTGGCCCGGCGACAAGGCGGCGAGCAGAGTGCGGACGATCAGGCGCATGATGCTGAACCGGCTTTGTTCGTCATGCGCGAACATCATGTCCCGCCCGACGCCGCCCGGATCGAGGTCGGCCACGCCTCGGCCGACATAGATGCGGGCATCCTGGATCAGTCCACGGTAGGGACGCATCAGCAGCATCAAGGGCACGAGCCATGCCCCGATCGCCACGCCCTCGAGGTTCCAGCTCGACCGCGGCGTCATGCAAGCCCCTCGCCCGCCGCGCGACATTGTCTCGCTCAAGCCGATATCCTGTCGATCGCCATTGAGGACGGCGTCATGAGGTTCGCCGCAACGTCTTAAGACGCCGCTAAGCATCTGCCTCCGGTCGCCAACTCTCGTTCACATTATTTCAAGTAAGGTCCGTCATTCTGCGGGCGTGATGGCTTCCTTCAGAACCGGCTGGCCGGTCCCCACGATCGCCGCGTTCCGCGAAGGCCCGGAAGTCCGCCGCCTGGGCGGCTTCCTGTCCGTGGGACTGCTCGGCCTCGGGGTGGATGCGGCGGTGTTCACGGCTCTGCAGGGCGCGGGCCTGTGGCTGGCGCTGGCCCGCGCGGCCTCGTTGGTCTGCGCCACGGGCGTGACGTGGCAACTCAACCGGCTATTCACCTTCCCGCGCACGGGCCGCCGCCGGAGCCGGGAGATCGCCCGCTACGCGCTCGTGACGCTGGGCGTCCAAGGCGCGAGCTATGCCACCTTTCTGATCCTGTCCCAACTCGCTCCCCAGTTGCCCGCCATCATGGTGCTGGTCACCGGTGCGGCGTTGGCCGCGGGGCTGTCCTTCACGGGTCAACGGCTGTTCACCTTTCGGGCCGCCTGACGGCGCAACAACGAGGATCTCCACGATGCGGCCCGACACCGACATCCTGATCATCGGCGCTGGCCCAGCTGGGCTGACTGCCGGCTACCTGCTGAGCAAAGCCGGTCGCGACGTCCACATCGTCGAGCGCGATCCCCGATATGTCGGCGGGATCAGCCGCACGGTGAACTACAAGGGTTATCTGTTCGATATCGGCGGGCATCGTTTCTTCTCCAAGGCGAAGGAAGTGGTCGACCTGTGGAACGAGATCCTGCCCGATGACTTCATCGAGCGGCCGCGTCTATCGCGGATCTTCTATCGGGGTAAGTTCTATTCGTACCCGCTGAAGGCTTTCGAGGCGCTTCGCAACCTCGGCCTGTTCACCAGCGCGGCCTGCGTGGCGTCCTATGCCCTGGCGAGGGCGAAACCCGTCAAGACGCCCAAGACCTTTCATCAGTGGGTGCGCAACAACTTCGGCGAAAAACTCTTTTCGATCTTCTTCAAGACCTACACGGAAAAGGTCTGGGGCATGTCGTGCGACGAGATTTCGGCCGATTGGGCCGCCCAGAGAATCAAGGGACTCAGCCTCGCGTCCGCAATCCTGAACGCGTTGACGCGATCGCTCGGCCTAGGCCGTCACGGGGGCGGTACCGAGCCAGCCATCAAGACCCTGATCGAGTCGTTCCGCTACCCCCGCAAGGGTCCCGGGATGATGTGGGAGGCGGCGGCCGCCAAGATCAAGGCAGCCGGAGGCCGCATCGAGATGGATCGGAGCCTCGAAGCGATGTCATGGGATCCAACGTCCCGGCGCTGGACCGTAACGACGATCTCGGGCTCGGGCGTCCGCCGATCGCTGACCGCCAACCACGTCGTATCATCGGCCGCGATCCATGATCTGACGGCCGCCATCAAGCCCGCGCCGCTCAGCATGCTGCACGCGCGGGCCCTGCGCTACCGCGACTTCCTGACCGTCGCCCTGATCGCCAAGACCAGCGACGACTTCCCCGATAACTGGGTCTACGTCCACGATCCAGCGGTCCATGTCGGTCGAGTCCAGAACTTCCGGTCCTGGTCGCCGGAACTGATTCCGGAGGAGGGCCACACCTGCCTGGGCCTGGAATATTTCTGCTTCGAGGGTGACGGGCTCTGGGCGTCGTCGGACGAGGATCTCGTGGCGCTCGCCAAGCGCGAGATCGACCACATCGGGCTGATCAGATCGAGCGACGTCGTCGACGCCTGCGTGGTGCGCCAGCCCAAGGCCTACCCGGTCTATGACGAGGAATACCAGCACAACGTCCACATGGTCCGCCTCGAACTCGAGAGCCGGTTTCCGACGCTCCACCTCGTCGGCCGCAACGGCATGCACAAGTACAACAACCAGGACCATGCCATGATGACCGCTATGCTGACGGCGCAGAACATCCTGGCCGGCGAGCGGCGATATGACGTGTGGCAGGTCAACGAGGACGCGGAATATGGTGAGGCGGGGTGTGCCGGCGCCCGGGAAGCCCTGTCGAGCGAGCGGCTGATCCCCGCCAGGGTCGCCGGCGCGGCCGCGTGAACCTGTTTCCCGATCATCAGCTCGGAGACGCGTCACGCGCCCGCGCGGCAGTCGAACGAAGCTGAACCGGCATGGCGAAGCAATCGATCGGATTTCGCAAGGGACGCCGCTCCTCAGTCGGTCATCACCAACGCCCAGAAGGTCTTGTAACGGGTGCCCGGCGCCGAGGCGGCCGCGATGCCGATGCGGCGGATGGGCCGGTACAGCAGGTTGTCGTTGTGGCGGGGTGAACGCTCCCAGCCCAGCAACGCGCGCTCGAAGCTCGGATAACCGGCCGACACGTTCTCGGCCTCGGCTCCGCGCCTCAGTCCTTCGGCAGCGAGCCTCGCCGACAGGTCGCCCGAGACCGCGTGGCCGAGCCGGTTAGCCCGGGCCATGCTGTCGGCTTGGCGGCGGGCGACCCGCACCAGCGCCGGGTCGAGATCCACGGCACCCAAGCCGTGAGCCTCGCGATAGGAGGCGATCATCCGGCGGGCCGCATCGGCGTCGACCGCGACCGGGCCGGTGCCCTCCACCACCCTGCCCGGAAGTTCTCCCAGGATCGGGGCTACGGCGCATCCGGCCAGCGCCGCTCCCGCGAGCGCCACCACCAGTGCGCGCCGCGCGTGGCCCGCGCCACGCCCGGCCGGGTTCAGTCCCGGCAAGACGCGGCCGTCACTTCAGGAACACGTAGATGTCGACCTCGAGCGAATTGTCGTCCGACGCCTTGGTGCGGTTGAGGTATTCCTCGGCGAACATGTTCTTGGCCTCGAGCCCCTTCTCGTCGAGGTAAGCCGTGATGGCTTCGTAGGTCGAGTCGATGTCGTCATAGGCGCTGCGGTGCTGGAACTTCATCACCTTGCCGGCGGGCGACTGGCCGAAGCTGACGTCGCCCGGCATGTCGGCGGGCTTGGCATCCGGGGCCGCCGCGACCGGCACCATGGCGACGAACTTGAAGCCGGCGTCGTCGGTCTCGTTGAACAGCGCCATCGGGTTGCCGGTCGGCTTGATGTTCGATTTGGCAAGGGCCTCGTTCAGCTTGGTGAAGCTCTCGTTCAGCGTCTTGAAGCCGTCGTCCCAGGTCGACTGCCCGCTGAACTGCACCACGGGATGCGGCTGGAGCGTCATGGTCTGGCTGATGGACGTGTCGGGCGGCGACGTGTCGGGTGCCGCCGCGGCGGGCGGGTTGCTGGCAGCGGGCGGCGCTGCGGCGGGAGGCGGCGGCGAGGCTGCAGGAGGGGCTGCGGCGGGAGGCGGTGGCGCGGCGGTGGGCGGCGCAGCGGCGGCAGGAGGGGCCGGGGTAGACGGATTGGCGGCGGGAGGAGACGGCGCTACGGGTGGCGTGGCCGAGGGCGGGACCGGGATGGCCGGCGCAGCGGGCGACGGCGCGGTCTGGGCTTCGACTCCGGACGCCAGGCCCGCGAGCCCGCCCACCACGGCCGTCATCAGCGCCAGCCGGCGCAGGATCCTGTAGCAAGCCATTGTGCTTCTTCCCGAAATGTTCCCGGCCGCGACGGAGCGGTCCCGCGCCGGTGAGGACGGCGGCGATTCGCGCGCGCGACGTTATCCGACAAGGCCGGCAGAATTCAAAGGGGGATCGCCCAGGGTCGTTGGATGCAGCCGTCCGCGGGACCGCTCAGGACGCGAGCCCGCCCTTCCTTCGGATGAAGTCGATGACGGTATCGACCCCGGCGCCCGTCTTCATGTTGGAGAACACGTAAGGTTTGTCGCGCCGCATGCGCCGCGTGTCCTGTTCCATGACGTCGAGCGAGGCCCCCACATGAGGGGCGAGGTCGGTCTTGTTGATCACCAGGAGGTCGGACCGGGTGATGCCGGGGCCCCCTTTCCGCGGGATCTTCTCGCCGCCGGAAACGTCGATGACGTAGATGGTCAGATCGGCTAGTTCCGGGGAGAACGTGGCGGCAAGGTTGTCGCCGCCCGACTCGATGAGGATCAGGTCGAGCGCCGGGAACCGCCGGTTCATGTCGTCGATGGCCGCGAGGTTGATCGAGGCGTCCTCGCGAATGGCGGTGTGCGGGCAACCACCGGTCTCGACCCCCATGATGCGATCGAGCGGCAAGGCTTCGGCCCGGGCCAGGATCTCGGCATCCTCCTTGGTATAGATGTCGTTGGTGATGGCCGCGATCTCGTAGTCGCCCCGCAGCCGTTTGCAGAGTTGCTCCATCAGGGCGGTCTTGCCGGACCCGACCGGGCCACCGATGCCCACGCGCAGCGGGCCATGTCGCGATGTCATGAGCGGAACAGCCTCGAATAGAGCGTTTCATGTTGCAGGGAGGCGATATCGGACCTCAGGGCACAGGCCCCGAGGTCGTCAAGCGTCGAGCACGCGGCCCAACCCCCGAGTACCCGGGCTTCGGGCAGCAGCGCGGCCGTGACGCGTTGTCCGTCGGTCTGTCCGATGGAGCCTAGCCGCACTGTGGCCGAGACGAGGTTGCCCACGAAGCTCAGCGCCAGAGCCTCGAGGCTCGGTGAGAGCGGCAGGCCGGCGGCAGCCGCGGCGGCGCCGAAAGCCACTGCATAGGCGATATCCCCGACCGGAGGGAGGGCCTCCACCAGGGCGTCGGGCCAGGCCGCACGGACGGCCTCGGTAAAGGCCCGGCCCGTGGCTCCGGTCTCGAGCCGCCGCTCACGCGAGGGTGCCAGCGCCAGCGCCAGGTCGTTGAGTTCCGCCAGTGCCGCACCGGAACCGGTGGTCGGCTCGCCGTCGACGAGCCGCCAGGCTTCGGCCGCCAGCACGGCGTCCTGTCGGGCCGAGCCGACCCGCAGGAGGTCCCCGATCCAGCCTTCGAGTGTCGCGGCGTCGCGGACCAGCCCGGCATCCATGGCCGACTCGACGCCGTGCGAATAAGCGAAGGCGCCCACCGGAAAGGCGGGCGACAGCCAGGCGAAGAGGCGCAACGGCGATGGATCGTTGGGAACGGTCAAAGGTCGCGCTTGTGGCCGTGCTTGTCGTCGGGACCGTGCTTGTGACCGTGTTTCCCCCCATCGTGATAGTCGTGTTTGTGCTCGGCCCCGGCGGGAGTGACATGATCGCTCCTGCCATGCTTGTGGCCGTTTTCATGACCATGTCCATGAGCAGGATCATGCCCGTGGGCGTGTTTCTTGCCGTCGTGCTTACGGTCGTGCAGTCCGTCGTCATGCTGGTGGTGGCCGGCCGTGGCGTCGGCGGGCGCCGCATAGCCCCGCCTTCGGGATCGAACGGCGCCTCGATCTCGACCACCGAGGCGCCGAGTCCCCGCAGCATCTCCTCGACCACGTGGTCGCCACGGATGCGCAGCGCGTTTGCCATGACCTGGGCCGAGAGGTGCCGATTGCCGATATGCCAAGCGAGCCGCACGAGGTCGCCCGGTGTTCGGCCGCGCACCTCGATCAGCGGCTCGGCGGCCGCCACCACTTCGACGAGGCGCCCGTCGTCGAGCAGAAGCGCGTCTCCACCCCGCAACGCCACCGCATCGGGGAGGTCGAGCAGGAACTCCAGCCCTCGGGTGCCCGTCATGGCGATGCGGCGGCGATGGCGATCGTCGAAATGGAGCACGACGGTGTCGGCCAGTGCGGCAGCACCCTGGGTTTCGGACCACTGCCCCTTGGGCAGGACTGCTGTGGCGCGGATCAAGCGATAGTCCTCACGACGGAAGGATGAACCAGGTCTGGTCGGCGCGTTCGGGCACGGAAACAGGATCGAGCACCTGGTCGATGGTGAAGGAGCAAGCGCCGGGAAAGAGCGTGCCTTCCTGCATCCGCTAAAGCACTTCCACCTTTTCAGGATGGACGACCTCGACCTTACGCTCGGCGATGAATTCCGCGCTCACCCGGCGCCACTCCTGAAGGTGCGGGGTGGCGAAATGGGCCGTCAATGCGTCGCGCGTCTCCCAGCGCTCGACGAAGACGAATTCGTTCGGCTCCGTGATACTGCTGGCAAGATCATAAGACGCGCAGCCCTGCTCCTTGATGGTGTGGGCGATGACGGTGCGGGCATTCTCGAGGAAGTCCGCACGCTTCTCGGGACGGATGTGGATGGTCGCGATCACATAGATCATGGCGGTCAATCCTTGTTGCTGAACCTCGCGCGAGCCCGGGCCGACGCCCTGCCGCCTTAACGCGCGAGGCCGGCCATTCGCAACACCGCACTGGGGAGCGGATCGACCGAGGCTCGCGGGATGGCATTGATGCTGCTGAACCGTTCACGTGTATGGTGGGCGGATCTGATGGGTTGCTGAGGATCGAACCGCCATGCCGCTGACCATGTCGCAGATCTGCCTGCCGGCCTTCCGTCGTGGCCTCGACGCGCTCGCGGACGTCCTCGGCAAGGCCGAGGCACAGGCGAACGAACGCCAGATCGACCCGGCGGTGCTGCTCGCGGCGCGGCTCTTTCCCGACATGTTCCCCCTGGTCCGCCAGGTGCAGGTCGCAGGCGATTTCGCCAAGAACACGGCGGCACGCCTGGCCGGGCTCGACATACCGGCGTTCCCCGACACGGAAACGAGCTTTGCCGAACTGCAGGACCGCATCGCCCGGACGCTGGCCTTCGTGGAGTCCGTCCCGGCCGACTCCATCGATGGCTCGGAACACCGGCCGGTATCGGTCAAGGCAGGGCGCCACGTCCTGGAGTTCACGGGCCAGCCCTACCTCCTACGGTTTGCCCTGCCGAACTTCTATTTCCACCTCGCGACCGCCTACGACATCCTGCGGCACAACGGTATCGCCTTGAGCAAGCGCGACTTCATCGGCGAGTTCTGACGCCGGTCTCGCGACTCACATCCGGGGTCGCATCATCACGAATTTCTGCTCCTCGGTGATCCTGAAGTAATCGCCCGGGCCGCCTCCGCGCAGGATCGGCTCGGCCGCGGCGGTCTGGTAGACGCCGTCCTTCAGCATGAGACGGTCGATATGGACCGCTATGACCTCCCCGAACATCATCCAACTGTCGATCGCGGTTCCGTCCGCGTTCTGCAACCGGAGCATCTGGGTGAGCTTGCATTCGAACGACACCGGACTTTCGCCGACGCGCGGGGCCTTGATGTGCCGCGAGGGCGCCGGCGTGAGTCCGCTCAGTTCGAACTCATCGACCTCCGGCGCGACCGCCGCACAAGATGCGTTCATGGCTTCGGCGAGCGGCAGCGTGGCGAGGTTCCAGCCGAACTCGCCCGTCGCCTCGACGTTCCGGACGCTGTCCTTGTAGCCGATCGAGCAGAAGCCGACGATCGGCGGCTTGTAATTGAAACCGTTGAAGAAACTGTAGGGTGCGAGGTTGCGTCGCCCGTCGCGGTCGACGGTCGAGATCCAGCCGATGGGTCGCGGCCCGACGATGGAGTTGAATGGGTCATGCGCGAGCCCGTGACCTTTCGCGGGTTCGTAGACGTGAAAATCCCTGCTCAATGTTGCACCTTCGGGCTGGCGGACTCGACGCGTTCGCGTGGCGTAGCATCGGAGTCGCATGATCGCTACGGCGCGTCGCCAGAGGGCGTGCGACGCCGAATGGACGCCCGATCCTGGGCGGCATGAGGGCGCGAGGGCTGCTAGATGTCGGCCATGCTGTTCGACCCGCCGAGCGACGACCACCTCTACGCCGCGCTTCTCTCGCGAGATCCCGCGTTCGACGGGCTGGCCTATGTCGGGGTCACGAGCACCGGCGTGTTCTGCCGCCTCACATGTCCGGCGCGGAAGCCGCGGCGGGAGAACACAATGTTCTTCGATACAGTCGGCGGCGCGATCGGGGCGGGTTTCAGGCCCTGCCAGAGGTGCCGGCCGCTCGCGCAGGCCGGGGAGAGGGAGCCGCTGGTCGCCCGCCTCGTCGATCTTCTCGACCGCGACACGGACAGGCGGTGGTCCGAGCAGGACCTCGTCGCGCGCGGCTTCGACCCCTCGACGGTTCGGCGGGCGTTCAGACGGCACTTCGGCATGACGTTCCTCGACATGGCGAGGCTTCGCCGGCTCGGCCGCGGCCTGGACCGGCTCGCATCCGGCGCCGAGGTCGTCGAGGCGCAGCTCGACGCGGGGTTCGAGTCCGCGAGCGGTTTCCGGGCCGCCTTCACGCGGCTCGTCGGCCACCCGCCGGCCGGCGCCCGCGGGCGCGACCTGCTCAAGGCCGATTGGATCGAGACGCCGATCGGCACCATGATGGCGGTCGCGGATCAGCAGGCCCTCCATCTGCTGGAGTTTCTCGACCGTTCCGCCCTGCCGAGCGAGCTGAAATCGCTCCAGGCCGCCACGCGTTCGGCCATCGGGATCGGACGCGTTCCGCCAATCGACCAGATCGAACGAGAGCTCGCGGCCTTCTTCGCCGGAACCTCGGCGCGCTTCGCGACGCCCCTGGTGCGGTCGGGATCGGCTTTCACGGTTCGCGTCTGGGACGCCCTGCAGGCCATCCCATTCGGGGAGACCCGTAGCTACGCCGCCATCGCGCGCGGCATCGGGCAAACATCGGCCGTCCGGGCAGTCGCGCGGGCCAACGGGGCCAATCGCATCGCGATCGTGATCCCGTGCCATCGCGTGATCGGCTCGGACGGGACTTTGACGGGATATGGCGGCGGCTTGTGGCGCAAGCGCTGGCTGATCGAGCACGAGCACCGCATGGCGCGGCAAGGCCTGACATCGGGGATGGAATAAGACCATGGAACGGCAGATCAACAAAGCCCGCCAGTTCGCCGCACTCCACGTCAGGGGCGCACCCGTGGTGCTGTACAATGCCTGGGACGCCGGCAGCGCAAAGGCCATCGCGGAGGCAGGCGCGAAGGCCATCGCCACCGGAAGCTGGTCGCTCGCCGCCGCGCAGGGTTACGACGATGGCGAGGCCATTCCACTCGAGGCCGTGGAGCGGATCGTCCACCGCATCACGGCGTCGGTCGACCTGCCCGTGTCGGTCGACATAGAGGGTGGCTACGCGTCCGACCCCGATGCGACGGCGCGCAACATCGGGCGCATCGTCGCCGCGGGGGCCATCGGCATCAATTTCGAGGACGGGATCATCGGCGGCCCGGGTCCGGCCCTGCACGGCATCCATCCGCAATGCGCGCGCATCCGCGCCATCCGGCGGATGGCCGACCAGAACGGCATCCCGGTCTTCATCAACGCCCGGACCGACCTGTTCCTGCAAACCGCTAATGCGGAGCATCACGGCGCCCATCTCGGTGAAGCTCTGGAGCGGGCCGCAGCCTATGCCGATGCGGGTGCAAGCGGCCTCTTCGTTCCCGGTCTTGCGACGGAACAGCTGATCGAAACGGTCTGCAACCTGTCGCCGCTGCCCGTGAACATTCTGCTGAGGGCCGGCGTGCCCCAACTCCCCCGCCTGGCGGAACTCGGCGTGTCCCGCGTCAGCTACGGCCCGGCCCCCTATCGCGCCGCGATGGCCTGGTTGCAGGAGCAGGCGACGGCCGCGATGCGGCACGATCTCCCACGAAGCGGTTCCGAGCCGTCGCAGACGACGCCGCGGACGCCGGATCAGCGCCGGTAGCGACGGTCGACCGAGCGGACCGCATCGGCCGGTAGGGCCAGGCGGGCGGCGATGAAATCGGCGAACAGCCGCGCAACAGGCTCGCGCGTGTCGATGGCCGCGACGGCGGCCGCGTAGGCGTAGGGTGCCAGATCGCTTTCGCGGATTGCCTGGATCAGAAAGCTCAGCGGTACCGGGGCATCCAGCGCCTCGCGATAGAGCGCGACCGCTTCCGGCTTTGCCCCGATGTCGCCGAGCCAGCGCTCGGCGATGCGGCGGGCCGTATCGTCGGCCGGAGATGCGTTCAGCACCGCCGTGGCCATGAAGCGCATCAGTAGGCCGACATCCTCCGGGCCGAGCCGCTCGAGCCGGAACGTGAGCGGCACCAGCACCTGGTGCCGGTTCTGCAGCCATCCGTCGAGCACCTTCTGGGACAGGCTGCGGTCCAGGATCTCCCGCGGCAGGCCCAGGCGCCTGTCACGGCGGCTACCCCCGCCTTCCATCTCACCGGGATCCGGTTCCGGAGAGGGTTCGAGCGCCGGGGCCTCGCCATCGCGGTCGACCCGGCCCTCCAGCATGCGCAGAAGCGGCGCAAAAATGCCGCGCCTGACCTTCGTCCCCTGTGAGGCGGCAGGAACTCCAGCGACCTCGGGAACCGATCCGGAACCCTGCACGGTCTCAGCTCCGGGCCGGAACCACCTGGCCGCCCAGGGCCTCGATCTGCGCCAGCAGCCGCGAGAAATCCACGGGTTTCGGGTGGTAGTCGTTGCAGCCCGCGGCGATCGCCTTCTCGCGATCGCCCGACATCGCGTGAGCCGTCAGCGCGATGATCGGGATGTCGGCGGTCTTGGGCTCCGCCTTGATCATGCTGGCAGCCGTCCAGCCGTCGATGATGGGCAGGTTCATGTCGAGCAGGATGATGTCGGGCGATTCGGAGCCGGCCTTGTCGACGCCTTCCTGGCCATCCGCCGCGAGGACGACCTCGAACCCGCGCCGGCGCAGCCGCCGCGACAGGAAGTCCCAGATCTCTTCATGGTCCTCGACGAGCAATATACGCATGCAACCACCTCCGACAGACCTTTATCGAACGACTGCGGGCAAAAGATCCGGAGACGCTGGCTGCTTCAGAACAACGCCGGAACGGTCCGGACCTGGTTGCCGGATCCCGCTGGACCGTCATCCGGCCCCGCCATCGTCCGCAACCCCACGGGAACGTCCGACCGTTCGGTTCAGCCATGCGCCCAACTCGGCCCATTCTCCAAGCCATATGGATCGTTCGATCGCTGGATGGAAGCCCGAAACCCGCTATAACACCCGCAGCAACTCGGCTGCGGCACGACGATCCGGGATGGTCGGTTTCGCACCGCATGGGTGACCGGGGCGACCAGGCAGCGCCGGCAAGGATCCTCCAGCATGACACTCGACCAAGCGCTGGCCTTCGGGCTCATCGCCGCAACGATCGGCATGTTCGTGTGGGGCCGCCTGCCCTACGACCTCGTAGCCCTGACGGCGCTCTTGATCGGCGTCGCGATCGGGATCGTACCCGAAAAACACGCGTTCGAGGGTTTTTCGGACGAGATCATCATCATCATCGCGGCGGCCCTGGTGGTGAGCGCCTGCATCGCGCGCTCGGGCGTGATCGAGGCCATCATGCGGCCGATCCTGCCGCGGCTGCGCACCGCGGCTGTCCAAGCGCCGGTGTTGGCCGGCTGCGTGCTGCTGCTGTCCATGGTGACCAAGAACGTCGGCGCGCTCGCGATCTTCATGCCGATTGCGCTGCAGCTGGCCCGGCGCCACAAGGTGTCGCCCTCGTCGCTGCTGATGCCCATGGCGGCGGCCTCGCTCACCGGCGGCCTGGTCACGCTGGTCGGCACGTCGCCCAACATCATCATCGCCAAGGTGCGGGCCGACATGTTCGGCAAACCCTTCACGATGTTCGACTTCACGCCCGTGGGCCTCAGCATCGCGGGGCTCGCGATGGCATTTCTGGCCGTCGGCTGGCGGCTGCTGCCGAAGCGCCAGGCCGCCTCCTCGATGGACGCGGCTTTCACGATCGAGAGCTACACGGCCGAAGCCGTGCTGGGCGCCGAATCGCCCGCCGTGGGCAGCACCGTTGCGGAACTCGAGGCCATGCAGGAGGGCGACGTATCGGTGGCCGGCATCGTGCGCGAGCGCTTTCGCCGCTACGCCCCGACGCCGGAGTCGCGCCTCCACGCCCAGGACGTGCTGCTGCTGCGCGGCGAGCCCGAGAACCTGGAACAGCTGATCGCCCAGGCCCGGCTCGACCTCGCGACCGGCAGCAAGGCCGAGAAAGGCCACGTGTCGGTGGTGGAAGGCGTCATCACCGGGAACTCTCCGCTGATCGGCCGCACGCCGAGCCAGATGGCGCTGCAGGCGCGCCATGGGGTGGGGCTCGTGGCGGTGAGCCGGCGCGGCCAGGCAATCCTGCAGCGGCTGTCGACCGTGCGGTTCCGCCTGGGCGACGTCGTGGTGCTGCGCTCGACATCGTCGAGCCTGCCCGAGACGCTCGGGGAGTTGCATGTGCTGCCCCTGGCCGAGCGCTCGATCACGCTCGGCGTGAGCCACCGCGGCTGGACCCCCATCGCGGTGCTGGCGGCCGCAATGGGCCTTGTTGCGTTCCACGTCGTGGGCGTGGCGGTGGCGTTCTTCGGCGCCGCGGTGGTGCTGCTGCTGCTGCGCACCATGACGATGCACGAGGCCTATCGAACCGTGGAATGGCACATCCTGTTTCTGCTCGGCGCCCTCATCCCCCTCAGCCACGCGGTGCGCGACACGGGCGGCACGGAGCTTCTGGCGCGGGGGCTGGGGACGGCCGTGCAGGGGCTGGGGCCGACCGCGACGCTCGCCGTCGTGATGGTGATCGCCATGGCGGTGACGCCCTTCTTCCATAACGCCCCGACCACGCTGGTGATGGGACCCATCGCGGGCAGCCTTGCGGTCAAGCTCGGCCTCAACCCGGACCCGTTCCTGATGGCGGTGGCGCTCGGCGCGGGCTGCGATTTCCTGACCCCGATCGGCCATCAGTGCAACACGCTGGTGCTGGGCCCCGGCGGATATCGGTTCGGCGACTACGCCCGGCTCGGACTGCCGCTGTCCATCATGGTGGTGGCGGCGGGCGTGCCGCTGCTGACCTTCTTCTGGCCGCTGACCGGCCACGGGCCCTGAGCCCGCGGCGGCGCCTGCGCGCGAGGATGACGGAGCGCGAGTCGACCTCGACCGTCGCCGCATCGCCTCGTCGCGAAAGCGTTGCGGGGCCACGCCGGCTTAGTCCGCAGAACGGCAGTTCCGGTGAGCGACGGAGCACCAAGACGGTGCAGACTATTGGGAGAGCATCATGAGTCCACGGATCCTCGTGGTCGGCGCGGGCGCCGTCGGCGGCTATTTCGGCGCCCGGCTCGCGGCGGCGGGCCGCGACGTCACCTTCCTGGTCCGGGCCGGGCGCGCCGAGCAGCTCCGCCGCGACGGACTGCGCGTCTCGAGCCCGCATGGCGGGCTCGAACTCGCTCCGAAGCTGGTCCTGGCCGAAGACCTCGCGGCGCCTTACGACTTCGTTTTCGTGAGCGTCAAGGGCTACGCGCTCGACAGCGCCATGGCGGATTTCGCCGGCGCCGTGGGGCCCAACACAATCATCCTGCCGCTGCTGAACGGGATGCGCCATATGGATCGCCTGACACGGCGTTTCGGGCCGGCGCCCATCATCGGCGGCGTTTGCCTGGTGGCGGCCGAGGTCGACCCCGACGGGCGCATCGTGCAACTGGCCGAGATGCAGCAGCTGTCCTACGGCGAGCGGGACGGGACGGTATCGGCGCGCCTGCAGACGCTCGACGCCGCGCTGCAGGGCGCCGGCTTCACGGCGCAGCTCTCTGCCGGGATCGAGCAGGCGATGTGGGAGAAATGGGTCATGCTGGCCAGCCTCGGAGCCGCAACCTGCCTGCTACGCGGCCCCATCGGCAAAATCGTCGCGGCACCCGGGGGCGCCGCGGTGTCGCGCGCCATCCTGGACGAATGTGCGGCCGTGGCCGCGGGCTGCGGGCATCCACCGTCGGCGCCGTTCCTGGCCCGCCACGCTGCCGCCATGACGGCGGCCGGGTCGCCGATGACGTCCTCCATGTATCGGGATTTGCGCAAGGGCGCTCCCGTCGAGGCCGACGAGATCGTCGGGGACCTCGTCGAGAGGGGTCGCGCCGCCGGCATAGCGACGCCGCTGCTCGCGGCCGCCTTCGTCAACCTCAGCGTCTACGGCGCGGATCGCGGCTGATCTGCAGGGCCGTCGCACCCCGGGAGGGCGGGCCGTTGGCGGTTGGCCGTCCGTGGGCGCCTCGCCCGGCTGCCTTCGTCGCAGTCACGGACCAACCGGTCTCGAGAGGCGAGGATCGGGCGCTGCCGAGGAGCCGCGTCCCGCCCGCGGCTCCTCGCGACCCAGGTCCGCTCGGGCGGCGGCGAGACGTCGCCGTTGCGGGGCGCGAGCCGAAGACTCCATGCCATGTCGGCCGATCCTCCCCGATGGGCGAAGGCGCGGGCGCCGCAAGCCCTCGGCAAGGCTGGGCCTACAATCTGCCGTGATCCGATTGGGGGCCGGTGACCCCACACCGCCCAAGGCCCAGCTGCTCCCGTGTCCATCGCGCCTCCGTCAGACATCATCCTCGACGTCGCCCAGGCGGCGGACCCGCAACGGCTTCAGGCCGCGACCTCGAAGCTCAACGGCCTGGCGGCCGGGACGGGCGGCACGGCCGTCCTGGCCCATCCCGGCGATTTCGCGGCGGTCATGGCCGGCACGGCCGGGACCAGACCCGGAGGGGTGAAGGGCCTGGCGGGTTCGACGCTGTTTCCGATGGTGGGCGGCACCCCCCCTTCGCCCGGCTCGCCTTATCGCAAGTTCGAAGCCGTGCTGCTGCAGACCTTCATCCAGGAGATGCTGCCCAAGGACGAGCATCTGTTCGGCGATGCGGCCTCGGCCGATATCTGCCGCTCCATGCTGGCCGAGCAGCTCGCGACGCAACTCTCCAAGAGCGGCAAGATCGGTATCGCTCAGTTGATCGAGAAGGCGCACGGCCCGGCCGGTTCGGCGACCGCCGCGGCAGCGCCGACACTGCATTCGACGCCCGCCGTGTCGGTTCCGGCGATCGCGAGCCCGGTTCCGCCCGACGGCGTCGAGTCCGGTTGACCTTCGCGACCAGCCCCGGTCCAGCGACGACGATCAAGCTGCGGCGGAGCACGGCATCCCGTGAGTGTCCGCCACCATGAGGTTCCAACGATGAGCAAGGGTAAGGGGCAAGCGCTGGGCAGCATCTTCGCACCTGCCGGCAGTCCGGCCGGCCCGGATGCCGCCGTTGCCCAAACCGCCCGAGCTGTTGCGCCCCCCGCGTCGGCGTTCTTCGGCATCGTGGACCGGCTCGAAGCCGTGCTCGACGCCGAAACGGAAGCACTCAGCCGCAACATCTCGGCCGACATGACGGAACTCGGCAACCGCAAGCGCCAGGGCCTCCTGGAATTGACCCGCACGTTGCGGGCTGCGGCGGTCGCCGGCCCCAAAGCCGACATCCAGGAGCGTCTGCGCCGTTTCGCCCTCACGCTCGAGCGCAACCGCGCCGTCCTCGGTACGCAGCTCCGCGCCGTGCGCGAGATCGCCGACATCATCGCCGAAACCATCAAGGAGGCCGAATCGGACGGCACCTACTCGCTGCTGACGGGCCGGTCTTGAAAATCTTGCTGGTCGGGCTCTGGGTGACGCTGGTGGCTCTCGGCACGGCTTACGGCGCCTCGCTCTACGCTCCGGACCCGGGCACCCAGGCCAAGACCGCGGCGACGGTGGTGCTGCAGTCCCAGAAGACCCGCGTCATCAACGTTCCCGTGGTGGCGGACGGTCTCGTGCAGGGCTTCGTCGCGGCGCAGTTCGTCTTCACCATGGACGGCGACGGTCTGAAGGCCCTGCATGTGCCGCCCGAGGTCTACCTGCTCGACGAGGCCTTCCGGGCCATCTATTCGGACACCAGTCTGGATCCACACCACGTCGAAAGATACGACCTGCAGAAGCTCACCTCGCGCCTCGTGCGGAGCACCAACGAGCATCTTGGGGCACCGCTCATCAAGGATGTGCTGATCGAGAACTTCAGCTACGTCGACAAAGACACCGACAAGACCTGACACCTCGGCAGCGCGCGCCAGTGTCGCGTGGCGGCCTCATGGCGTGGGAAACCGTGGACCCATGCTTTACAGGGCGCCGCGGCGACCGCACAAGTCCGGCCATCGTTCGATCGTCGAACGGCGGAGGGGCTATCGATGTCGGGATTTCCTCCACCGGCCGGCGGCGGGGCCGCGAACCGCCTCCTCACTTTCGGCTCGGCTCTCGTCGTGCTGGGCTGGGTGGTCCTGGTGGGCGACCTGACGCTGAGCGATGCCGTGCTCAAGGCGGGCAGCCTCGTCGAAGTCCTGTCACTCAAGGCCGACATCGTCACGCTGGCCCAGACCCTGGTGATCACGGGGTTCGGCCTCGCCGTCGTGGGCGCATTGCGCGAAGGATTCGGGGCGCTGAACCGCTTCTTCGACGCGGTCCTGCAACGCTCGTCGACGCCTCGGCCAGCCGCCATGCCGGATTCGCGTGCGCCCGACGTCGAGCATGGAGATCTCGCCACCGTGACCCAGGGCGGCGACCGTATCGTACCGGCGGCGCCCCACGACCGGAACTACGTGGTCCTGCCGGACGGCTCCGTCGAGGTCGAAACCCTGCTGGGCACCCGCATCTTCGCCACCATGGACGAGGCCCGCGACTTCATCCGGTGAGGGCACGCGCCGATACAAAGGCTTCAGATGTCTCGGTATTCTTTCGATATCTGAGGGATCGGTTCGTGATGCGGATTTCAGGGGGATGCGGCTTCCAGGTCGATGACGCTGAAGCCGCATCAACCGTCTCGATTCACGACGGGCGAAGTCTGCGACAATCCGATCACCTGGGCCGCCGCCGAAAACAGATGATAGGGCGTCGTCCCCGGCAGGGTGACGGTGGCGGGCCGTCCTGCGGAGGTGAGTCGCTCGTTCCAACCGCGGTGCGGTACTCCCTCTCGCGCGGGGTGCACGAAGTCCTCGAACAAGTGCTCGACCAGCCGCGCCACATCCGCCGACCCGGGTTCGCAGACGCCCGGACCCGGTGTCCTCCGACCGTGGAGCCTGCGGGCCGCTCCAGCCTTGATGGCCTCCGTCACCGGCCAGATCCGTCTCGTCGTCGAGATCGGGCGTCCCGTGCGATCGACCTCGTCGTGAATCCCCCCGGCCGCATCGAAGCCGTGTTGGGTCGCGAAGGCAAAGAGTCGGTCGGCCATCGCAAGATCGTGGTTCGGGCCACCGCCTGTCTCCACACCCGTCGCCCGTCCTCCGAACGAGCGCGACAGCGCTTCATACCGATGCAGGAGCCAGACCCATTCGTAGTGGTGCCCCGGCTCGACGATGGCCCCCCTATCGGGGTCCGGCCGCCAATCGTCCGTGAAGAACTCGCCGAGCGTACCCGTCTCGGGATCGAAAAACCGGGTCCGCAGCAAGGTGAGGAGCGGAGCGGCTTCGTCCAGCCACCGGCTCTCGCCGGTTGCCTCGCAGAGATCGAGCAGGGCCTCGACGAGGTGCATGTGCGGGTTCTGTCGTCTCACGCGGGTGACGGGGCGCCAGTCCTCGAGCGCGTATTCCAGAAAGCCGCCATGCGGCGACGCCATGCGGGTCTTCAGAAGATCCAGGGTCCAGGCCGCGAGTTCGAGGGCACGGGGCGCCCGGAACGCACGATGGATCCAGGCCAACGCCATCAGCACGAAGGCATGGCCATAGAGATCCTTGCCACGGTCCTCGGGGCTTCCCTCGGCGGTCGCCCGGAAGAACCACCCGCCGTTTCGGTCGTCCCGGTAGGCGCGGCACAGGAAATCGTAACCGGCCTCGGCCGCGAGGCTGCCGCTCGCGTCGCCCAGCACCGCAGCGTGGCTGAGGACATAGAGTTGCCGGCACTGCACCAGCAAGCGTTTCCCCAGGCGCGGAACCGGCGCGAAATCGGCGTCGAGCTGCTCGTGGAAGCCGCCATGGACCCTGTCCGCGTACCGGTCGCGGCAGAGCGGCAGCAGCGTCTCCAGCGCGAAGGAGGAGTAGAGCCCCATGACATCGTTCATCTCCATCGCGAAGCACGGATGGAGGTTTCGTGTCCAGAGCGCCGTCGCGGGACCGCCGACCGGCACGGACCGGATGTCCCGCCACCACGTGACGCGTGACCCGAACCCCCGCGGCGTGGCATAAGCCGCTGATGACTGCCATCGGCACCCCAGACCCGGGCTTCGGCATCTACGTCCATTGGCCGTTCTGCCTGTCGAAATGCCCTTATTGCGACTTCAACAGCCACGTGCGCCAGGCGCCGGTCGACGAGGCTCGCTTCCTTGGCGCGTTCCGGCAGGAACTGGCGCACCGCGCCTCGCTCGCGCCGGGCCGCACCGTGTCGTCGGTGTTCTTCGGGGGCGGCACGCCGTCGCTGATGAGCCCCGCTACGGTGGGCAGTATCCTGGACGCCATCGGGACCCATTGGGCGGTCGCACCCGGAGCCGAGGTGACGCTCGAGGCGAACCCGACCAGCGTCGAGGCGACACGGTTTCGAGGCTATCGCGCGGCCGGCATCAACCGCGTGTCGCTCGGCGTCCAGGCCCTGAACGATCCGGACCTCAAGGCGCTCGGTCGGCTCCACACGGCCGCCGAAGCGCTGGCCGCCGTCGCCGTGGCGGCCACGCATTTCGAGCGGTTCTCCTTCGACCTCATCTATGCGCGGCCCGGCCAGACACCGGCGCAATGGCGGGCCGAGCTCTCGGGCGCCATCGACCGGGCGGCCGAGCACCTGTCCCTCTACCAGCTCACCATCGAGCCCGACACGATGTTCGAGCGCCTGTTCAAGGCCGGCAAGCTCGTCGTCCCGGACGCCGAACAGGCTCGCGTATTGTGGGAGGTGACCCAGGAGCTGACGGCAGCGCGCGGGCTGCCCGCCTACGAGGTCTCGAACCACGCGCGCCCAGGCGCGGAGTCCCGGCACAACCTCGTCTACTGGCGCTACGGCGAATACGCCGGCGTCGGTCCGGGCGCCCACGGCCGCCTCGTCACACCCACCGGCCGCCGGGCGCATGCGACCGAGCGGCATCCCGAGATGTGGCTCACGGTGGTGGAGGGCGAGGGCCACGGTCTCATCAGCGACGAGAGCCTGTCGGCCGAGGAGCAGGGCGACGAGTTTCTCCTGATGGGCCTGCGGCTCGGCGAAGGCATCGACGCCCGGCGCTTCGAGGCCCTGGCGGGCCGGCCGCTCGACCGCTCCAGGATCGACAGCCTCGTCGCGGACGGGCTCGTCGAGCGATCGTCGACGGGCCGCTTGCGCGTGACCCGAGACGGCTTCCCGGTCCTCGACATGGTGGTGGCCGACCTCGCGGCGTGACGCGGGCCAGCGCCTCCGCCCGGCGTCAGTGCCGCGGCAGCAGCTTCTGCACCTCGGCTGCCGCGTCGTCGATCGCCTGGTCGGGCCCAACCGTACCCTCGACCACGCGCGACAGGTTGTCGACGATGGTCTGCGTCACCCGCACGCTGTTCGTCCCCGGGAAGGAATACCACGGCACCATCAGCGACATCTGCTCGACCCCGGCCTTGAACAGCGGATTCCTGGCATAGAAATCACCGAGATATTGCGGCGAGGTAGCGGCGAGCGCATTGTTGGGCACGTAGCCCGTACCGGGCACCACCACGGAGGCACCGTAGGGCCCGGCCGCGAAGCGCGCGAAGCGCCAGGCGGCATCGAGCTTGGCGGTGTCGTGGGTGAGGATCACCACCGCGTTGCCGCCCGTCGGCAGCTTGCCGTCCTTCAAGTCGAGCAGCGGGATCGGCGCGGTCCTGAGATCGAACTTTCCGCCGACGTTGCTGATCGTGTTGCGCAGGGCGCCCGTGGTCTGAAATTCGATCCCGACCTTGCCGGCCACGAAGGCCTGCTCTCCGGCCGCCTTGGTATAGACCGGCATGCCGCCATCCTTCACCATCCGGGCCACCAGCCCGAAGGCCGCCCTGCCGGCAGGGCCGTTGAACGTCACGGTCTTCTGATCGGGGCTCAGCATCGCGCCGCCGTCGCCGAACAGCAGCGCGCTGAACATCCAATCGTCGCCCTGCCACCGGAAGTCGATGCCCTCGTCGCCATTGCCAAGGGCCTTCACCTTGGCGCCGAGCGCGATGACCTCGTCCCATGTCTTCGGCGGGTGGTCGGGGTCGCCCCCCGCGGCGCGCACGAGGTCGCCGTTCATGTACATGATCGGGTTCGACGTCGCGAAGGCGAGACCGGCCTGCTGGCCGTCCTGCCGGGCCAGTGACAGGATGTGGTCCGTGAAACCGAGCGCCTCCATGTCGGCCTGCTTGGCGATCAACGGTGTCATGTCGAGCGTGATGTGGCGCTCGGCCAGGAGCCGGAGGCGGTTGAGCCCCACGAAGCTGATGTCAGGCAGGTCGGCCGTACCGGCCTCCCGCAGGATCAGTTGCAAGCCGTCCTCGTAGGTCGGCGAGGGCGTCGCGAAGACGATCCTGATGTCGGGGTTCTCCTCCGTGAACTTGTTGGCGATCGTGTCCATCACGGATTTGAAGAAGCTCGGCATCGGGTAGTGCACGGTGAGCGTGGTATCGGCCGACGCGCCCGGCCCCCACAGGAGAGCGATGGCGGCCATCGCGGCGGCGAGAGGGCTTCCAATGGTCGGCATCGTACTGTCTCCGATGGACATGGGCTCGGTCATCTGAGGCCTGTCAGGGTTATGCCCTCGACGAAGCGCTTCTGCGCCAGCAGAAACCCGCACACGAGGGGAAGCGTGATGATCAGGGCCGCGGCCATGAGGGCGCCGTAGTCGGCGCCGGCTTCCGCAGCGCGGAAGTTGAGCAAGCCCAGCGGCGGCGTCGCCATCCGGCTGTTCGTCACGACGATCAATGGCCAGAACAGATCGTTCCAATGGGCCACCACCGAGAAGATCGAGAAGGCCGTCACGGCAGGCCAGCTGTTCGGGATCACCACACGGGCCACGATCCCAGCCTCCGACATGCCGTCGAGGCGTGCAGCGTCGATGAGGTCGTTGGGCAAGGTGCGGAAGAACTGTAGGAATAGGAAGATGCCGAACACCGAGATGGTGAAGGGCGCCACCAGGGCGGTGTAGCTGTTCATCAGGTCCAGGCGCCTGAACGCCACGTAGAGCGGCAGCGCGGTGGCATGGATCGGCACCAGGAGGCCCAGCAGGACGAGGGCCATCATCAGCCGGGCCATACGGAACTGAAGCTTCGCCATGGCATAGGCGCAGGGGACGGCGACCGCCACCTGGACGACCAGGATCGCGCCGCACACCACGACGCCATTGAGCAACAGGTAGCCCATGGGCACGCTCGACAAGGCCTTGTGGAAGTTGTCGAGTAGCGCCCAGTGTTCCGGAAGCAGTCGGAGCGACGCGGAGAAGATCTCGTCGCGCGGTTTCGACGCCACCGACAGCATCCAGACGTAGGGCGCCACCGTCACCAGCGCCGCCATCGACAGTACGGCCAGGCGGAGGAGCCGGCCGGCCGCCATCGGGAGCGACGCGCTCATGTGTAATGGGTCCGGCGGTCCATGGCGCGGTACTGCACCAGCATGAGCCCGACCAGCAGGGCGAGAAACACTGCCGTCATAGCCGAGGCGGAGCCGACCCTGAGGTAGACGAAGCCCTCGCGGTAGATGGTGAAGAGCAATACTTCGGAGGCCTTGTTGGGGCCGCCTTCGGTCAGCGTCTGCACGGTATCGAAGACCTTGACGGCGTTGATGATGGTGATGGTCGTGACGAACAGCGTCGTCGGTCCCAGCAGGGGCCAGGTGACGAGACGGAACCGGTCGAGCGCGCCCTGGGCGCCGTCGACCTCGGCGGCCGCGTAGAGGTCGCGCGGGATGGCCGTGAGGCCGGCCAGGAACAGCACCATGTTGTAGCCGACGGACTGCCAGATGCCGATCAGCGCGAGGCTCGACAGCACCGTATCGCTGCTGCCGAGCCAGTTCGGTGCCGGCAGGCCCGCCATCCTGAGCAGCGCGTCGACCGGACCGATCGTCGGGTGGAGCAGGTATTGCCAGACGGTGGCCATCGCGACGACGAGCGACACGACGGGGAGGAAGAACAGCGTCCGGAACACGGCGCGGCCCCGCGTCTCGGCTTCGACCAGCAACGCCAGCCCCAGACCCAGGATTACCGAGGCAGGCGTCACGAAGGCGGCGTAGCGGACCGTGTTCGACACCGACGTGCGGAAGCCCGCATCCGACCAGAGGTCGCGATAATTGTCGAAGCCGATATAGGCCAAGCCATCGTCGCCGAGCTGGTAGTCCGTGACGCTCAACACCAGCACCGCGAGGGTCGGCAGGATCACGAGCGCCGTCAGCAGCACAAGCGCGGGGGCGGACAGCAGCAACGCCCCGCTCGGGCCGCGACGACGGCGGGGCCGAGCTGCGCCCTCCACCACGGCGAGCTTGGCCTGCGGGGCCGCGAGATCAGCCATGGGCCGTGACCCGCAACGGTACCGGAATCGGCCGGCGGGATCCGTCGGCGTCGAAGACCAGCGACGCGCCCGGCTCCGGCAGCAGGAAGATCGGCATCCCGGGCCGCAGGCCGGCGGCCTCGCCGGGCGTCGTCTTGGCCACGAGGTCATCGGCGTGGCCGGCTGCCCGCGCGAACACCAGGACCTCGGATCCCAGGAATTCGAGACGCAACACCTCGGCCGCCATGCCGCCCCGTGCCTCTCCAGAGCGCGGGCGGACCCGGAGCTTCTCGGGCCTGATGCCGAGCATGACCCGCGGATTCCCGACTGCGGCGGCCGGCGCGGCGTCGAGCGCGACTTTGCCGTTCGGGCCGACACGGCCCGGCAAGAGGTTGATGCGGGGATTGCCGACGAAGCGCGCGACCTCGATGTGGGCCGGATCGTCGTAGATGGCCTGCGGCGTAGCGAGCTGCAGGATGCGACCGCCGATCATCACGGCGACGCGGTCCGCCATGGAGAGCGCCTCGGCCTGATCATGCGTTACATAGAGGGTCGGGACGCCGGCCCGGCGGTGTAGTTCGACGATCTCGCCCCGCGCGTGCATCCGCAAGTTGGCATCGAGGTTCGACAGCGGCTCGTCCATGAGGAACGTACCGGGCTGACGCACCATGGCCCGGGCCAGGGCCACGCGTTGCCGCTGCCCGCCCGACATCTGGCCGGGCTTGCGGTCGAGCAGGTGGTCGATCCTGAGCGACACCGCGGTGGCAGCCACGCGGGCCACGATGCCGGCCCGAATGGCGCGATGGCCCGGCATCCAGCGGCCGATCGCGGGCAGGCGTTGCAGCGTCGAGAACTCGCGCATGGCGAGCGGAACCGCGATGTTCTGGCCGGCCGTGAGGTGGGGATAGAGCGCGTAGGATTGAAACACCATGGCGATGTCGCGGTCGGCGGCCCGCATCGCCGTGGCATCCCGCCCACCAACCACGATCGCGCCTTCGTCGGGTGCCTCGAGGCCCGCCGCGATGCGCAGCAGGGTGCTCTTGCCGCAGCCCGACGGCCCCACGAGGGCGATGAACTCGCCGTCGGCAGCCTCTATGGTGACGCCGCGCAGGATGGGCTGGTCACCATAGGTCTTGACGATGCCGCGGAGCGCGAAAGCCGTCATGGCGGCGCATCCGACGCCATCGCTGTCCGGCGCGGGCTCGACAGGGGGTAGACCTCGTCGACCACGTCGTCGAGGCGGTAGGGCACGAGCCCCGGCACCGCGACGATCTCGCTCCGCACGTCCGTGCGGAAATCATGGATGACGGCCCCGAGCATGCGGGTTCCGGGCAGGTCCCGCTGCATGGGCCCGACCGTGAAGGACGACGACGGCGCCCAGACCAGCGCCGTGTCGCCGAGCCTACCCTGCCAGGCCACGTGTAGATGGCCGCTCGCGAAAAGCGCAACGTCCTGCGCCGCCATGAGGTCGCGCAGGGCGCGGCGCGGCCCGGGGCGCAGTCCCCAATATCCGCTGTCGCCCTCGTCCGGGTGGTCGACGAACAGCGGCTTATGCGAGAACATCGCCACGCGCCGGCCATCACGCTGCTCCAAGCATCGCACCAGCCACGCGAACTGGTCGGCCTCCTCGGCGTCCCCCGACCCGCAGACCAGGCTGTCGAGGCCGATCAGCCGCCAGGCTCCGTGGTCCTCGACCCAGCGGTCCGGCCCGACCAGCCGGCGCCACCGGCGGACCCGCGCCGCATCGACCGGCTGGGCCGTGCCGGGGAGGTGGCCGATGTCGTGGTTCCCGGGCAGGCACAACACAGGCACCGGCAGGCGCCGGATCCGTGCCGTTGCGAACTCGAGGTCTTCGTCGCTGTCGGCGCCATCGACCGACAGATCGCCCGTGTGGACGACGAGATCGGGCGCCATCGCGTCGACCCAGTCGGCCAGCGGATCCCAATTGCCGTTGAAGTGGGGCTTGGCGGCTCCGAGGTGGGTATCTGTGATTTGCAGAAGTTTCATGGCGGCCGAAAACGCGACGCCGGGTTCGTCGAGAACCGAGCTCACCCCCGCGTCTTAGTCACCCCATGTCTCAGTCTTGCGACAGCCGCTCCACCCCGGTCCGATCGGCCGTCAGGGCCGCTTCGGCGATTCTGCGGCCACCCACGACCCGGTCGGGCCGCAACTCGGCCAGTGGCACCAGCACGAAGGCGCGATTCATCATCTCGGCATGGGGCAGCGTGAGATGCGGCACCCGGAGCGCGACGTCGCCGAAATAGAGGATGTCGATGTCGATGACGCGCGGACCCCAGCGTTCCGTCTCGAACCGGCCGAGCGCTACTTCGGCCGCCTTGATGCGGCGCAGCAGGTCGAGAGGTTCGAGAGCCGTGGTGCCGACCGCGCAGGCGTTGACGTACCAGTCCTGGGGGACCGGTCCCCAGGGCGGCGTGCGGTAAAGCGAAGAGCGGCGGAGGTCGCAGGCGATGCCGGCTTCGTCGAGCACGCGCAACGCACGGGCGATGTTGTCGGTCTTGCTGCCGACATTGCTGCCGAGCCCGAACGCGACCTCGACCGAGACGGGCCAGCCCATCACGGTCCCGTCTCCGGGGCGGCGGCCTCGCCGCGGATCGCGCCGAACACCGCGAGCGCCGCAACGTGGTCGGCCACGTCGTGCACCCGGAAGATCGCGGCACCGGCCGCGGCCGCCGCCAGATTGGCCGCCACGGTCTCGATGCCGCGCCGCTCCACCGGCGCCCCGGTGATACGGCCGAGGAAGCTCTTCCGCGAGAGGCCCACCAGCACCGGCAGGCCGAAGCCTCGGCGCAGCGCCGCGACGGCGCGGATGGCCTCCACCTGCTGATCCCGCGTCTTCCCGAAACCGATGCCGGGGTCCAGCACGAGCCGGTCGCGGCCCACCCCGGCTTCTTCGGCCAGGTCCAACGAAGTCTCGAAGAAGCGCATCATGTCGTCGACGATGTCGATCCCGGGGTCGATTTCGCGGCGATTGTGCATCAGCACGGCCCCGGCATCGTTAGCGGCCACGATCTCGGCCATGAGCGGGTCGCCCTGGAACCCCCAGATGTCGTTGACCACCGCGGCCCCGGCCCGCAGAGCGCGACGCGCCACCTCGGCCTTGCCGGTGTCGACCGACAGCGGTACGGCCACGCGCTCGGCCAAGGACGCGATCACCGGGCCGATGCGCCGCCATTCCTCCTCCGCCGCGATGGGCGTGAAACCCGGACGGGTCGACTCGCCCCCGATGTCGACGATCGCGGCACCCTCGGCCGCGAGAGCTTCACCGCGCGCGACCGCAGTCTCGACGACGTCGAAGCGCCCTCCGTCCGAGAAGGAATCCGGCGTGACGTTGAGGATGCCCATGACGCACCAGCCCTGCCGGGCCTTGGACATCAGGGCATCGAGCCGCGTCGCGGTGGCTTGCTTCACGGCGATCCTTTCGCAGCGCGGCTGCATGGCGTGCTCGGCGGATCCCCGTCCGGCCGCGGCTCAACGCCCGACCAGCGCCACGACGGACTTTTCGCGGCGCCGTTCGACGGAGGACGGGATGCGCAGGCTCTCCCGGTACTTCGCCACGGTGCGGCGGGCAATGTCGATCTCGGCCGCCTTGAGCCGCGAGACGATGGCGTCGTCGGAGAGAATGTCGCTGGGTTTCTCGGTGTCGATCATCTTCTTGATGCGGAAGCGAACGGCCTCGGCCGAATGAGCGGCGCCGTTCAGGGTCGAGGCGATGGAGGCGGTGAAGAAGTATTTCAGCTCGAAGATGCCGCGCGGGCTTGCCATGTATTTGTTCGAGGTCACCCGGGACACAGTGGATTCGTGCATGCCGATGGCATCCGCCACGGCCTTGAGGTTCAGGGGCCTGAGGTGCTGAACGCCGTAGGCGAAGAAGGCGTCCTGCTGGCGCACGATCTCGCTCGACACCTTGAGGATCGTGCGGGCCCGCTGTTCGAGGCTCTTGGTCAGCCAGTTGGCGGTCTGCAGGCAGTTGTTCACGAAGGTCCTGTCGGCCTCGCTGACCGGCTGGCGGCTCACCCTGGCCCGATAGGTCTGGTTGACCAGCAACCGTGGCAGGGCGTCGGAGTTGAGGTCGATCAGCCAGGAGCCGTCGGGCGCGGCCCGCACGTAGACGTCCGGTACCAGGGTTTGGATCGGCCCGCCGCCGAAAGAGCGGCCGGGCTTCGGGTCGAGCCGCCTGATCTCGCCCACCATGTCGGCCAGATCCTCGTCGTCTACGTCGCAAAGCCGTTTCAGGGCGGCATGATCGCGCCGCGCCAGAAGGTCGAGATTGGCCACGAGCGCCGCCATGGCGGGGTCGAAGCGGTCGCGTTCCTTGAGTTGCAGCGCGAGGCATTCGGCGAGCGATCGAGCCCCGACCCCGGTCGGGTCGAAGCCGTGAACCACGGCCAGCACGGCCTCGACGCGCGCGACCGGGAGGCCGAGCCGTTCTGCGATGGCGTCGAGCGATTCGGCGAGGTACCCGGCCTCGTCGACGCCGTCGATCAGGCTGTGGCCGATCATCCGGTCGACGCTGTCCGAGACGGTTAGAAGCAACTGTTCGCCGAGGTGTTCGTGCAGCGAGGGCCGCGCCGCCACATAACGCTCGAGGCTGGAGCCCTCGCCCTCCGAGGCGGGTGGCGCACCGGTCCAGGAATTGGCCGACAGGCCCTGCAGGTCCGACGGCATCTCCGCGGTAGTGCTGGCGCGATCGCTGTCGAAGCTGTTCTCGAGTTCGGTGCCGAGGCCAGCCTCGAGCGCGCCACGGTCCGTCTCGAACTCTTCGGTGCTCCAGTCCGACTCGACGGGATCGCCGCCCGAGGCGGCCTCCGCGGCCGTGTCGTCACGGTCCCGCGGATCGACACCCTCCTCGGCGCGCTCGAGCAAGGGGTTGCGCTCGAGTTCCTCCTCGATGAACGACGCCAGTTCGAGGTTCGACAATTGCAGAAGCTTGATCGCCTGCATCAGTTGCGGCGTCATCACCAGGGCTTGGCCCTGGCGCATCACGAGCTTCGCCGAAAGCGCCATTCAGGTCTCGTTTCCCATGCGTCCCGCCGGCCCGGATCGTCGTCGGCCCATCCGCGCCCGCGCATCGCCGGCCGCAACCCTTATAGCATGACCTGGGACGGGAGAGTCACTCTCGGGCCACGCGGCCCCGAACTTGCATTAACGGCTCGCCTCGGACATGGGATGCGAGGGCCGAGGCCGGCCGCCGCATCGGCGGCCCGCTACATGCGGAAGTCTTCCCCGAGATAGAGCCGGCGCACGTCGGGATGGGCCACGATCTCGTCGGCCGAGCCTTCGGTCAGAACGTGGCCCGAGTGGATGATATACGCCCGGTCGATCAGCCCCAGCGTTTCGCGGACGTTATGGTCGGTGATCAGCACGCCGATGCCGCGACCCTTCAGATGGCGGACGAGGTCCTGGATATCGCCGACCGCGATCGGGTCGATGCCGGCGAAGGGCTCGTCGAGCAGCATGAAGGACGGATGACCCGCCAGCGCCCGGGCGATCTCGCAGCGCCGCCGTTCACCGCCCGACAGCGCGATGGAGGGCGCCTTGCGCAGCCGGGCGATGTTGAATTCGTCGAGCAGTTGCTCGAGCTCGGCCTCGCGTTGCTTCTTGTCCGGGACCGTGATCTCCAGCACGGCCCGGATATTGTCCTCGACGTTGAGACCCCTGAAGATCGAGGCCTCCTGCGGCAGGTAGCCGATGCCGAGCCGCGCGCGGCGGTACATCGGCAACGCCGTCACGTCATGACCCTCGAGCTGGATCATGCCCTTGTCGGGTTTGACGAGGCCGGTGATCATGTAGAACACCGTGGTCTTGCCGGCACCGTTCGGCCCGAGTAGGCCCACGGCTTCGCCACGGCGCACGTTGATCGAGACGTCCTGGACGACCTTGCGGCCCCGGTAGGCCTTGCCGAGATTGAACACGCCCAGCATGCCCTCGGGTGACAGCAACTGCCGGCTGCCGGGCGCCATGTCCCAGGCGGGATCGCGCGAATAAGCGTCGTCGGCGACCTGCTCGTCGGCATAGGGCTCAGACGGCTCGGCCTCCAGGAGGGCGGGGTCCGGCCATTCCCCGTCGGCGAGATCGGCCGAGGGGGCCGCGGGCCGCCATAGATCGGCATCCGGCGCAGCGTCGAAGCTGGGGTCTAGCCTTTGCGGCTCGGCGGCCGTCCGGCCCCTCGAGAACAGGCCCGAAAAGCGGCGCGGTTTGGGGTTCGGCTGGTCCACGGTCCGCATCGACTCGCTATCGGGGCCGGTCGCCGCAATCCGTCACTGCGCGGCGTCCTCGCGGACTGCCGCAGCCTCGCCGCGCGGCGTCTTCGCGGCCGCGGCCGTCGTTCGCTTGGTGGGCGCCGGCTTCGTGGCGGCGGGCGCGGGCTTGGCGTCGGCGGGCGGCGCGCTGCCCGGGGTGAACACGCTCATGACGCGGGGGTTGGTCTGGCCCGAGAAGACCTGCGCCTGGCCCGAGGTCATATCGTAGACGAGGCGGTCGCCCTGGGTCACGTTGGTGCCTTGGCTCAGCGTGACGTTGCCGTTGAGGTAGACCCTGTTCTCGGCCTTGTCGTAGGTGGCGTGGTCGCCCGTGCCGACCTGGTCCTTGGAGATCAGCGTAACGGGCCCGTCGGCCTCCATATGGCGCACCGAACTGCCCTGCCCCGGCGTCACTCCGGCAGTCGGACGCGAGTCTGCGGCCGCTGGAACGGCGGGCGCCGTGGCCCCCCCTGTGCCGGGATCGCTCTTCTGCAGGTCGATCCTGAGCACCGATGCCTTCAACGTGGAATCGCCCTGTACCACGACGACACTGCCCGTGTAGATGAGCTGCTGCTCCTTGTTCAGGTAATCGAGCTTGTCGGCCTCGATGTTGACGGGCTCCTTGGAGCCGCTGCCGGGCAGCAGCGGCACGCCGGCCGCGGGTTTCTTGGCGGGCGCCGCCGACGCGGCGGCTGCCTCGGGCTTCTTCTTCGCGGCCGCGAGAGCGCCCTGCCCGCCGACCGACACGGCCGCGATCAGGACGGCCAGCGCGGCGCCCAGGTCACGGGCCGAGGAGGCCCGGGTCGGAGGTTTGCGAAGCAGGTCGGGGAAGCCTGCGGGGGGAACGACGGCCCTCACGGCGTCGCTGCCTTGGGGCTGCCGGTCGTGGAGGCAGCGGCGGTCGCCGCCGGCGTCACCACCGTGTGGACGTGCCCCTCGAAGACCGCGATCTTGCCGTTGTCGGTCATGTGCATGGAATCGGCCGACACCGTCCCGGTGTTCATCACCACGGTCAGCGGTTCGCGCGTGTCGACGAGGCCGGTCTTGAACGCGATGAAGGCGCTTTTCATCCGCGCATCGAGGCCGGCGTCGCTGGTCAGGTGGATAGCGCTGTTCAGCTGCATGGTTTCCTTGGAGCTGTCGTAGACGCCGAGGTCCGACACGATATGGACGATGCTCTTGTCCGCCATGGTGACATGAGCGTCGATGTCGTGAAGCTCGAGAACGTTGGGCGACTTGGCGTCCTGCACCGCCGAGGTCGCCACGAGGTCATAGGGACGTCCGTCGCTGCGGAAGCCGCTCAGCTTGGGATGGTCCATGGTGACCTTGGTGCCGTTCAACCCGACACCGTCGATCGACACATTGGGGATGCCGTTGCGGAACGGATTGAAGAAGGCGAACAGCACGATCAGGACGGAGCCCCCCAGGGCACCGGCCAGCACCAGCCGGCGCAGGATGCGCACGCGCGCCGTGTGGCGGCCGGCGGCGCGGAATGCGTCGAGACGCGGCCCGGCAAGGTCGAGGGGCTTCGGCCCGGCAGCACGCGCAAAATCCGTGGCGATGTCTGTCATGCGCTCGCGAGTCTAGTGACGAGGCTCAGCTTAGCCTCGACGCCATGGCCAAGTTATGACACGCGGGGTGGTTTCGGTATAGGCGCCAGCGAGGCTTCGCGCGGAGCGCGCCAGCGCGGTTCGGGGTTCCTGCCGAACGACGGCCCGTGGGAACCCTCACTCATGGGCGAAGATGTCGCTGTCCGGCCATCCCATGAGGTCGAGCCGGGCCCGGGTGGGCAGGAACGCGAAGCACTGGCGCGCGACCGCATCGCGGCCTTCGCGTAGCAGCATAGGATCGAGTTTCGCCCGCAGGGCATGGAGATGGAGCACGTCGGAGGCCGCGTAGCCGACCTGGGCCTCGGTCAGGGCGTCGGCGCCCCAATCGGAGGATTGCTGCTGCTTCGACAGGTCGATGCCGAGGAGTTCGCGACAGAGTTCGCGCAAGCCGTGCCGGTCCGTGTAGGTGCGGACCAGCTTCGACGCGATCTTCGTGCAATAGAGGTTCTCGGTCATGACCCCGAAGGCATTGAACATGACCGCGATGTCGAAACGGGCGAAGTGGAACAGCTTGATGATGGCCGGATCGGCGAGCAGCCGCTCGAGGTTCGGCGCCCGCTCCTGCCCCTTGGCGACCTGCACGACATCCGCCGAGCCGTCACCCGTCGACAGTTGCACCACGCAGAGACGATCGCGGTGCGGCTTCAGTCCCAGCGTCTCGGTATCGATCGCGACGCTCGCGCCGGCGCGGTAGTCGGAGGGCAGGTCGCCCCTGTGCAGTCTGATGGCCATGGCGGCTTTCGCTGAGCGGGAGCCCGGACGGCCCCTCCGGCTTCGTTTTAGACCAGGTCGCGGGCCGGATGAAAGCCGGGTGCCGCGGAGTCAGCGCCGGATGACGGCCGCCCGGCACCGCTGTTCCCAGCCCGCGGTCTCGAGTTCCGGGGCGTCGGCGTCCCGCTCGGGGTAGCCGAGACAAAGGTGGCCGATGAAGCGCCACTGCTGCGGCACATCGAGCAGTTCCGCCATGGCCGAGGGGTCGAGGATCGACACCCAGCCGAGCCCGATCCCTTCGGCCCGGGCCGCGAGCCACAGCGTGTGGATGGCCGTGACGCAGGAATAATCGATCATCTCGGGCATGGTACGGCGCCCGAGCCCGTGGCCTGCCGCGGTGGAGCGGTCGGCGAAGACTGCGAGTTGGGCGGGCGCCTCCTCCATGCCCGCGAGCTTCAGGGCCGCGTAGCAGGCGGCCCGCTCGCCCGCGTAGCTCGCCAATGCCTCGGCGTTGCAGCGCGCGAACAGCGCCCGGACGCCCTCGCGCCGGCCGGGGTCGTCCACGGTGACGAAGCGCCAGGGCTGGCTCAGGCCCACCGAGGGGGCGAGGCAAGCCGTCGCGATGAGGCGGTCGAGCGCGCCCTCGGGCAGCGGATCGCGACGGAAGCGGCGCACATCGCGCCGCCAGCGCAGCAGCGCGTCGAGGCCGGCCCGGAATGTATGGTCGAACTGCACGCCGTTGTTATCCAGGCCGGGAGCAAGAGGTCTCTTATGCCCGAGGGCGGCAGCCGCGGCCAGCATCAGCGAGGCTCGATCTGCCACGTTATTGTGACCTGGGCGGTGAACGGGATGGTCTCCGGGGGCGTGATGCCCATCGAGATCGCGCTATGGAGGGAGCGGGGCGACATATCGAAACTGCCCTCGGCGGTTTGGGCTTCCCCATCGACGATCTGCCGGATCCCGTCTAGACGAACCCCGGCCGCATCTGCGTAGATGTCGGCTTGCCCCCTCGCGTCGACCACGGCAGCGCGACGGGCCTGGTTCAGCCCTTCGTCCCGGTGTTCGACGCCATAGGAGATGCCGGTGAGTTCGAACAGGCCGGACGCAATCGCGTAACCGACCTCCGCATCGACCTTGTCGAGCGACTTGGCTTCCAGCACGTAGGAGGTCTCGGCCCGAAAGGTCGCGGGCTCGACCCGCATGTTGGTGCCGAGCACCGTGCGAGCGGGTTCCTGCACGACGTTGAACGCGCCCTGCCGCACCGTCATGCCGTCAGTCTTTAACTTGTCCAGCACTGCGCCTGTCCCTCCCATGCGGGCTTGATGGGCCTTGGACACGCCGGCGAGGGTCGGCCCGCGGGTCACCACATCCATTCTCAAACGGACGAAGTCCGGCGGGATCTGTACGACACCGCTGCCTTTGACGGTAAGGTTCGGCTTATCGGCTTGCGTCACTTGGCACTGGGCCAGGACGGGGAGCGGGACGAAGAGGTACCCGATCAGAGCCACTACGGATATGCGGTCTACCATGTCGCTTCGTCCTCCCTGTCCGGATGCCGCACTGCATACTGAGCTTAACGATAGGGTCTCGACATGCGCCGTACTTCAACGGGGGGCGGAGCCCCCCAACGTATCTGCCGATTGCGTCCCCAGCCCTCCCTCCATCTGGACGATCCGGTAAGGCGTGGAGGCGATCCGGAGTCCGGCCGCGTCGAAGGCGTCGAGCACGTCGCGGGCGATCAGGTCCTTGATGGCACGGGTGCCGTGGTCACGCGCCATGAAGCGCAGGTTCATCTCGAGCCAGTTGCTGGTGAGGCGAAGGAACACCCGCGGTTCGAAATCGAGGCGATGCAGGTCGAAGCGCCGCTCCAGCGTCCGCGCAGCCTCGGCCGAGATGGCCTTGGAGTCGATAGCGTGGCGCCGCGCCGCCTCCAGCAGGATGCGCTCGACCAGGGCGCGATCGTCCTCGTAGCGAACCGTCACGCTGATCTCCTCCCAGATGAAGGGAAAGTCGCGCGTGTAGTTGTAGACCGGCTCGTCGAAGATCTTGGCGTTCGAGACGGTGACGATGCGGCCGGTGAACTGCCGGCTCTTGACCCACACGGAGGGTCCGGCGTCGCTGCCCGGCGCCACGCCCATTTCCATCAGCGTGGTCTGGGTGAAGCCGAGCGCCAGCACGTCGCCCCGCACCCCGCCCATCGAGATGCGGTCGCCGACCGTGAAATTGTTGCCCCGCAGGATCACCACATATCCCGCCATGGCCGTGATGACGCGCTGCAGCGCGAAAGCCAGGCCGGCGCTGAACAGCCCGAGCGCGGTGGCGAGCCGCGTCGGGTCGTCGAACCAGATCGACAGCAGTCCCAGCACGATCACCAGGGCGGCCACGAGATTAAAGCTCTGTGCGGTCCAGAACCGGGCCTGCCGCTGCCGCGAGCCCTCGCCCCGCACCAGCCGGCGCACCAGGGCGCGCAGACCGCGGCGGATCATGAGCACCGCGGCCACGAACAGCATCGACAGCAGCAGGCGCCGGCCGTTCTCCTCCGTCAGCCCGAACCAGTGCACGCCCAGGACCGTCACGCGCCCCTCCCCCGATGGAAAGCGTGCGGGCCCGCCCTCAATGCCGACCCTCGAGCAGATCCGGCCGCCGCTCGCGCGTGATGCGCTCGGCTTCGGCCCGGCGCCAGGCCGCGATCCGCCCATGGTCGCCGCCGAGCAGCACCGCCGGAATCGCGCGTCCCTCGAAGTCGCGCGGGCGAGTGTAGTGCGGATATTCGAGGAGCCCGTCCTCGAAGCTCTCGTCCCGGCCCGAGGCTTCCTTGCCCATGACCCCGGGAAGCAGCCGCACGCAGGCATCGAGCAGCGCCAGGGCCGCGATCTCGCCGCCCGACAGCACGAAATCGCCGATCGACACCTCTTCGAGCGCGCGGCCGGCGATCAGGCGCTCGTCGACGCCCTCGAACCGTCCGCAGACCAGCACGGCGCCGGGTCCCGCCCCGAGGGCGCGCACGCGAGCCTGGTCGAGCGGCCGGCCGCGCGGGCTCATGAGGAGGCGCGGCCGCGCGTCGTCGGCGGGGGTCGCGGCATCGAGTGCCGACGCCAGGACGTCGGCCCGCATCACCATGCCGGCGCCGCCGCCGGCCGGGGTGTCGTCGACGGCTCTGTGCCGGCCGAGGCCGTGCTCGCGGATGTCGCGCGTGTCGCAACACCACAGGCCGCGCGCCAGCCCCTCGCCGGCCAGCGACAGACCGAGTGGCCCGGGGAACATGGCCGGGAACAGCGTCAGCACGGTGGCGTGCCACATTCTCAGGCGCCTCGGTCGGGGGCGTCGGGCTCGTCACCGCCGTCGGGCGTCAACGCGCCGGGCGCCACCACCAGCCGTCCGCCGTCGAAATCGAGGATCGGCACGAAGGCCCTGGTGAAAGGCACGAACAGGCTGTCGCCGCCGGCCGCCGGAACGATCGCCAAGATGTCGCCTGCGCCGAAGTTTTCGATTGCTTCGACCCGGCCGAGCACCCGGCCGTCCTCGTGTTCGGCCGCGAGCCCGATAAGATCCGCATGGTAGAACTCATCCTGGTCGGGCGGTGGCAGGCGGGCGCGGTCGATGAAAAGCCCGGTCCCGGTCAGGGCCGCGGCGGCATTGCGATCGTCCAGGCCGTCGAACCGCACCACGAGCATATCGTCCTTCAAAGGCCGCAGGGCCGCAATGGAGAAGCGTCTTCGGCCGTCCTCCGTCGACAGCGGACCGTAGTCGCGGATGGCCGACGGCACGGCCGTGTAGGACTTCACCCGGACCTCCCCCCTGACGCCTTGCGCCGCCCCCACGACCCCGACCAGGATCCTGCGCGATCCCTTCATCGTCTCGATCTCCCGCCCACGACGAACCCCCATTCGATCCCGCCATGCAGCGGCACGAGCCCTCGCGCTCGTGCCGTGGGCTCCGCGTCAGCTCGGCCAAGCACTCACCCGCGACTGCCGTCGTAGCACTATGCCTTTGTTGAGCGGCGTGTGGAACTCGCCACGGCGTCCGGTGTTCTGGGGACATGCACCTCATCGAGGAGGACCTTCCGGCCGCGTGGTCGGGAGGAAGCAGTCCGGCTCCGGTTGCGGAGTGTGGGCGGTGCTGTGAGCCCCTCGATGCGTCCATGCCGGCGGCGTACGAGGGACCCCTACATTGCCGGCTGGACGGATAAGAACGTGACCGATCTCAACACAAACGAAGTTCACAGCCGCACGCTGACGGCGTTCTTCGACACGCGTGAAGCGGCCGACCGCGCCATCAGCGATCTCGAACGGACCGGCATCCCGCGTCAGCACATCAGCCGCATCGACGGGGGCACCTCTTCGACCGGCGTCAGTCAGGGCGGCACGGGTTTCTGGGATTCCCTCAAGGACCTGTTCATGCCCGAGGAGGACCGGTACGGCTACGCTGAAGGGCTGCGCCGCGGCGGCTACATGGTCTCGGTCAGGGCCGAAGAGGCGAGCTACAATCGCGTCCTCGAGATCCTCGACCGGGATGGCGCGGTCGACATGGATCAGCGCGAGGCGTCCTGGCGATCCGAGGGCTGGACAGGGTATCAGGCCGGCGGTGTCGGCACGGGTGCCGCGGCGGTGACGGGTGCTGCGGCGAACCTCGCGGGGAGGCCGGCGGCGCAGACTGGGACCACTGCAGCAAGCGACGCACGTTCCCTGCGGGCCGGCGAGGATGCGGTCATTCCGATCTATGAAGAACAGCTTCGCGTCGGCAAGCGCGACGTGAGTCATGGTCGGGTGCGGTTGCGCAGCTACGTGATCGAGACGCCCGTCAACGAGCAGGTCACGCTGCACGGCGAGCGGGTCGACATCGAGCGCCATGCCGTCGACCGACCGGTCAGCGGCCGCGATGCGGTGTTCCAGGATCGGGAAATCGAGCTCGAGGAAACCGCCGAGGAGGCCGTGGTGTCCAAGCAGGCCCGCGTCGTGGAGGAGGTCTCCCTGCGCAAGCAAGCTTACGACCGGACCGAGACCATCACCGACAAGGTGCGGCGCACGGAAGTCGAGATCGAGGACGAGCGTAGCGGCCATGCCCTGCAGCCCTCCAAAGAGGCCGGGACAACCACACGGAACACCGATCCGACCCGCAAGATCTGAGCCGGCTCAGCGGCACGGGATCGGCACGCAGGCCCATGGAGCGGGCGTGCCGATCCCGGTCGAACCACATGGAACAGAAGGGGGAAACCTGATGCGTAAATTGATGGTTGCGGCATTATGCGCCGCATCTTTGATGGCCGGTTCAGCATCCGCGGAGGCCAAGGGCTGCATAGCAGGCGCACTCGCGGGTGGCGTTGCCGGGCATTTCGCCGGCCACCATGGCGTGCTTGGCGCGGCTGCGGGCTGCGTGGCCGGGCGGCAGCTCACGAAGCGAAGGGCCGCCCATCCGATGTCGACTCCTGCCCCGGCCGTGACGGCACCCGTGCCTTCCACCTGAACCGCCGCAGGGTCTCCGGAGTCGACCGTAGCCCACCAGGTCGGTTCTCCGTAGAACCGACCTGGATCACCCTTGCGGAAGGTCGGATCGACATCGTCGCAGGCGCTCGGCATCCACGCCGAGTAGGAGCGTGACTCGGAGAAGGCGGCGGCCAGGAGGGAAGCCATCAAGGCTTTCGTCGCCAAGTTCGCCGACATGAACGCGTGAGAAATCACCCAAGCGAGTGGCGGATCCCCCCGGCTGACGAGCAGCCGAACCCAAGGAGTTGGGCCGATCGAGGCTGGATCGGCCTCGATTGGCCCGTCATCAGGCGCCTGGCTCGCGCTCGGGCATCGTGACACTGCCCTGCGCTGCTTCAGCCTCGGACGCGGGGATCAGAAAGCGGAGTTCAGCCGTCACGTCCCGGAGGCTCGTCGTCTTCGCCATGATCCTGTCGGCTTCGCGCAAGCGCCTACGATCCGCGGCCGTGATGTCCCGAGCGCTGAACACGACCACGGGGATGTCCGCGCAGCCCGGCTTCTCGCGCAGGCTGTGCAGGAAGCCGAAGCCGTCCATCACCGGCATGTTGAGATCGAGCAACACCGCGCGCGGTGGCCCGTGCATGACCTTGACCAGCGCATCCTGCCCGTTGACGGCTTCCACCACGGTCCAGCCCTCGCGTTCCAGCGTCGCCCGCAGGCGCTCCCGGACGCCCGGGTCGTCGTCGACGATCAGGACGTCGCCGTCCGCATCGCGGAACCGTTCCATGACGCTTTTCAGCTTGTCCCAGTGGACGGGCTTGTCGACGTGCCCGGCGGCTCCGAGAGCGGCGCTCATGCCGTGGTCGTTGTGGAACGTCACCATGACGACGGGGATCTTGGCGAGTTCGGGGTCGCCTTTCAGCGCGCTCAGCACGGCCCATCCATCGACCTGGGGCATCATGACGTCGAGCGTGATGGCGCGCGGTTTCACCCGGCGCGCGATCTCCAGCCCGCTCGGGCCAGTGGCAGCCGTACGCACGGCGAAATTCTGACGTTCCAGGAAACGCACCATGAGGTCACGCTGGGCCGGGTCGTCGTCGATCACCAGCACGGTCTGACGCTCCTCCGTGTCCTCGCCTCCGGCTATGACCGTGCCGTCCTCGTCGGTCTGCTGCTCGGGCATCGCGGCCGGGAGCCGGAGCGTGAAGGTCGTGCCCTGGCCAAAGCTGCTCTCCACCGAGATGTCGCCGCCGAGCAGCCGAGCGAAGGCCCGCGTGATGGCGAGGCCGAGGCCCGTGCCGCCGAACTTGCGCGTGGTACCCTCGTCGGCCTGAGAGAAGCGCTGGAACAGGCGGCCGAGCTGCTCTTCCGTCATGCCGATGCCAGTATCCTCGACCCGAAACACCAAAGTCCCGTCATGCGTCTCGCCTTCACGATGGACGTGCAGCGTGATGCGGCCGTTCTCGGTGAACTTGGACGCGTTGCTGAGCAGGTTGAAGAGGCATTGACGCAGCTTCACGATGTCGGTGTGCATGGCGCCTACGTCGGGTGCCACGTCCATGACGAGCTGGTTGCTCTTCTCCCCAATCAGCGCCCCGACGGTCCCCGCTACCTCGTTCACCAAGGTCGTGACCTCGACGTCCTCGGCGAAGGTGTCCATCCGGTTCGCCTCGATCTTCGACAGGTCGAGCACGTCGTTGATGAGGCTGAGAAGATGGCGGGCGTTGGACTTGATCTTGCCGAGGTCGGCCAGGAGCCCCGTCTCGCCGATGTCCTCGACCTCCTCCTCCATCATCTCGCTATAGCCGATCACGGCGGAGAGGGGCGTGCGTAGTTCGTGGCTCATATTGGCCAGGAAGGTGCTCTTGGCCCGATTGGCCGACTCGGCGGCCTCTTTGGCGGCCGACAGCAGCGCCTCCGACTGCTTGCGGTCGGTGATGTCGGTGTGCGAGGCGACCCATTCCCGGATCGCTCCGTTCTCCCCGATGACCGGGGCGGCGCTGAGCGCCATGTAGCGCCACTCGCCGTCGTAACGGTGAATGCGGTGCTCCAGCGCTATCGGGCTTCGCGCCGCAACCGCGTCCTGCCATGCAGCCCGGGTCAGTTCCAAGTCCTCGGGGTGAACGCACGCGAGCCGCCCCCATCCCATGGCCTCATCGGCGGTCTGGCCCGTGAAGCGGTTCCAGTTCGGTTGCGCCCTGGCGAAGGCGCCGGTCGCGTCTGCCGTCCAGATGATGGCGGCACTGGCCTCCACCAGAGTGCGGAACCGCTCCTCGCCCTCTTTCGTCGACATCTCCGCGCGCTTCCGGGCCGTGACGTCCGCGATCACCATGCCGACGCCGTCGTTGGTGACCCCTGCCGTGCGTCCCCGCAGCGGATAGAAACTGGCCTGGAAGTATCGGGTCTGATCCGGTCGCAGATTGCTGGCGGCCTCGACATCCACGTTGGCGACCGACCTGCCTCCCTCCATCACCTTCTGGAGTCTCGGCTCGAGAGTGCTTCGCAAGTCGGGAATGACATCCCAGATGCTCATGCCGGGGATGGCGCTGAGGGCGCGCTCGCTCATCTTGGCCAGCGCCTGATTGATGTGCCTGATTTGCAGGGAGCCGTCGAGAAACCCCAGGCCGACGGGAGCGTGCTCCAGTACCCCTTCGAGGAGCGTCTGGCTGACACGCTGCTCCCGACGGCGCCGAAGCGCGACATAGGCGAGGCCGGTGCAGGACAGGAGGAGGCCGGCAACCGAGGCGGCGCGGAGCAGTTCGTCCAAGCTGCGGTTTCCCGCATAGGTCGCCAGCCGCTCGTCGGCCGCCTTCTGCTGCCGGGCCACCTCGATGCGGACGCGATCCATCAACGCCTTGCCGGCCCCCGCCTGCACATGGGCGACGCTGGCGGCCGGTCCTTCGGACCGATAAAGGTCGAGGCTCGTGGCAGCCTCCCGCAATCGCGCCTCCACCAGGTCGGCCAGGAGTGTCGATCCGTCACGATCCAGATGTCCGATCGTTTCGAGATCGGATTGGGCGGCGGCGCGGCCCGAGCGGTACGGGGCGAGGTAATCGTCCTTGCCCGTGATGATGAAGCCGCGCTGCCCGGTCTCGACATCCTTGATCGACGACAGCAGGCGCTCCGTCGCGATGATCAGGGCATTGTCTTGACGGGTTGCGCCGTCGAGGCGACCGTCGCGCAGATACCCCAACGCCGCGGCAACGAGCGACACGACGAGGATTATTCCGGACAGCAGCGACAGTGTGCGGAGTCGATCCCAATTGCGTCCCACGGTCGCGTCGGCATGCTCGGTGTTCGTATTTTCGGCCATGAACAGCCCTTCAGTCAGTCGGTCGCGAACCGGCGACGTCGGGCCATCATAGCAGGCTCCCGAGCAGGGACCGAACGCCGTCCCCGCCGCTGGGTCCGATCACAACGCCCTGAGCGCCTCGGCGGTGTCATCGACGATGATCGCGCTCGCAATGCTTCACCCCACGGGCGCAAAGGGGTTCGACGGGTGGCGCGCAATGGCACGGTCGCAGCGAACGAGGGCGGGCAGCAAGGGTGGGGACTAAGGCCGGCATTGCGTGCCTGTATCACCTTGCGGGCACTTTCTCCAACGGAGGTCGACGTCGGCTGCCGAACACCGCACAACAAGGGTCGGAGCACGGACACCCGGCCAGCCTCCTTGGCAGGATTGGCAGGAGGACGGCTTTCGTCCATGTCTCCTGCGCGCCAGCCGCGAAGGTGGCGATTCCGGCAGCTTCTTGCGAAGCTGCTTGGCGCTTGCACTTTCGCCTGTGTCAAAGGCCTATCGTCCAGGACCCGGTGCGAGCGTGAGCGCCGGGGTGGCGCAGGCGCCTGAGCCTGCAGAGACGGCAAGGATCGGAACGATGGGCCGGCAAGGATGACCGACGGTGAGCACCTCGCCTTTGGAGAGCGCTACTGGCGTTCGACGCCGGCGGCCGCACACGAGCTTGCTCCGTTGGCAGCGTCGACGATCGACGAGGCGACCTTTCGGTTGCTCGCCGACAGCATCCCGACCCTGTGCTGGGTCGCGAACGGCGATGGCTATATCGTCTGGTACAATCAGCGCTGGCACGAATACTGCGGCTCCACGGCCGAGTCCATGGAAGGCTGGGGCTGGACCGCGGTCCACGATCCCGACCGCCTTCCCGAGGTGATCGAGAACTGGACGGCCGCAATCGTGTCGGGCCGGCCGTTCGAGATGACCTTTCCCCTCCGGGGTGCCGACGGCGTGTTCCGGCCGTTTCTGACCCGCGTACAGCCCGTGCGCGACGCGGCCGGACAGGTCGGCCGCTGGTTCGGCGTCAACATGGACGTCTCCAACCAACTGACGGCCGAGCGGGCGCTCGACGCGGAGCGTGATCTGAGCCGGCAGGTCCTCGAGGGCATGGCCGAAGGATTCGGGCTGATGGACCCGGACTTCCGCATTCTGGCGCTGAACGCCGAAGCGATGCGTCTCGAGAGCCGGTCGCGGGGCGACATCATCGGCAAGACGCATTGGGAAGCCTATCCAGGCTCCGAGGACTCCGAGGTCGGGCGACTCTACAAACGGGCCATGGCCGAGCGTGTGCCGCTCTCCCTCGAGCATCATTATGCCTGGGAGGACGGGCACTCGACCTGGCTCGACATGCGGGCCTACCCGGTCGCGGCAGGCCTCGCGGTCTTCTACCGCGACGTCTCCGATCGCAAGCGCACCGAGGCGGAGCGCGATCGGGCGGGAGAACTCCTGGGCACCTTCCTCCAGGCGGTCCCGGGCGTCGTCTACGCCAAGGATCGGGATGGCCGCATGCTCGTCGCCAATCGGGGGACGGCCGAATTGATCGGCAAATCGCCGGCCGACTTCATCGGCAGGACGGACGCGGAATTCCTGGAAGACAAAGCGCAGGCTGCGATCATCATGGAGACCGACCGCCGCATCCTGGGGAGCGGGCGCGTCGAAACGCTCGAGGAGGCCATCAGCCTGCCTGACGGCAGGCCGGCGATATGGCTGTCCACCAAGGCACCGCTGCTAGACGCAGGAGGCGCGATCGTCGGGCTTATCGGCTCGTCGGTCGATGTCACCGCGCAGATCAAGGCGCGCGAGATCCTCGCCCGCTCCCGGGAGGACCTCGAGCGCGAGGTCGCCGAGCGCACGGCCGAGCGCGACCGTGTCTGGCGACATTCGCGCGACCTGATCGTCGTGGTGGGCACGGACGGCATTTTCCGCTCCGTCAATCCTGCCTGGACGGCGATCCTGGGCCATCAGCCTGTCGAGGTGGTCGGGCGCAGCGTCTCGGAATTGATCTGGCCCGACGACGCGGCCCTGACCCAAAGCGCGCTCGCCGACGCCTCGGAAACCGACCTCACCGCATTCGAGAACCGCTTCACGCACAAGGACGGCAGCGCACGCTGGATTTCGTGGCACACCTCGGTGGCGGGCGACCTCGTCTACGCCTACGGCCGGGATGTCACGGCCGAAAAGGAGAACGCCGCCGCGTTGCAGGAAGCCGAGGCGGCGTTACGTCAGGCGCAGAAGATGGAGGCCGTAGGCCAGCTCACCGGCGGCTTGGCGCACGACTTCAACAATCTTCTGACCGCGATCACCGGCAGTCTCGACCTTCTGCAGATGCGGATGAGGCAGGGAAGGCTCGAGAACGTGGCCCGCTACGTCAACGCGGCCCAGAGCGCGGCGAAACGGGCCGCAGCGCTGACACACCGGCTCCTGGCCTTCTCACGCCGGCAGACGCTCGACCCCAAGCCGACCGACGTCAACCGGCTGGCGTCCGACATGGCCGACCTGATCCGCCAGACAGTGGGGCCGGAGATCACCGTCGAGGTGGTTGGCACCGTGGGACTGTGGACTGCCCTCGTCGATTCGAACCAGCTGGAAAACGCCTTGCTGAACCTCTCCATCAACGCCCGCGACGCCATGCCGGACGGCGGACGGCTGACGATCGAGACCGGCAACCGCTGGATGGATGAGCGGGCCGCCCGGGAGCGCGACGTGCCCCCCGGTCAGTACCTGTCCGTCTGCGTGTCCGATACCGGCACCGGCATGAGTGCCGACGTGATCGCGCGCGCCTTCGACCCATTCTTCACGACGAAGCCGCTCGGCCAGGGTACCGGGCTTGGGCTGTCCATGGTCTACGGCTTCACGCGCCAGTCGGGCGGACAGGTGCGGATCTATTCCGAAGTCGGGTCCGGCACGGTCGTATGCATGTACCTGCCCCGACTCTACGGCGGCGAAGCCCAGCAGGAGGACGACCGCCGGGTGGGCGAGCTTCCGCGCGCCGAGCAGGGCGAGACCGTACTGGTGGTCGATGACGAACCGACCATCCGCATGCTGGTCAGCGAAGTGCTGCTGGATCTCGGCTATCTGGCGATCGAGGCGGGCGACGGGGCCGCGGGACTCAAGGTGCTGGAGAGCAGTACGCGCATCGACCTTCTCGTCACCGACGTCGGCCTGCCCGGAGGCATGAACGGCAGGCAGGTGGCGGATGCAGCCCGCTTGCTCCGGCCCGGCCTCAAGGTGCTGTTCATCACGGGCTACGCCGAAAATGCCGCCGTCGGCAACGGCCACCTCGATCCCGGCATGCAGGTGCTGACCAAACCCTTCAACATGGAGGATCTGGCGAGCAGGATCAGTGGCCTGATCGAGCGCTGACGCCTGCGGTCGACCGACACACCGGGGTAGTCGAGAAATCGGTTCGGCAGGCGCGCTTAGGGCTCCGCCGCGATGACCGCTTCGCTTCATGGCCCGGGGCCTTTGCCAAAAGTCGTTGACGCTGCCATCCGCCCCTCGAAGCCTCGGAGCGCCTGGACGGGCCGCGCTACGCGCAGGGTAACATCGTCTCCCGGACTGGGGCACAGGGTCCGGCAGGCTGCGACTCAGTGCTGTTTCATGCGGACTATATTCTTCCGTAAGCTCGACCGCGGCGGCGCGAGCGGCTTTGCAGCAGGTGACTGCTCTGCAGCGTCACCCGATGCCCTGGTCGATCAAGCTGTCCGGGTCCACGAACGGCAACGCGCGGGTTTCGGCTACCGGCCGGCAGGTCACATGGCCGCCGCAAACATTGAGACCGTTCTTGAGATGTGGATCCTCCCGCAGCGCCGCGCGCCAGCCCTTGTCGGCCAGCGCCAAGGCAAAGGGCAGTGTCACGGCATTGAGCGCGAAGGTCGATGTCCGGGCGACCGCGCCCGGCATGTTGGCGACACAATAATGCACGACGCCGTCGACCTCGTAGGTCGGGTCCGAATGGGTCGTGGCATGTGAAGTCTCGACGCAGCCGCCCTGGTCGATCGCGACGTCGACGATCACGGCGCCGGGCTTCATGGTCCTGACCATGTCGCGGGTGACGAGTTTCGGTGCCGCTGCACCCGGCACCAGAACGGTGCCGATGAGGAGGTCGGCATGGAGCACCAGTTCAGCAATGGCGGCGCGCGTCGAGAACACGGTCGAGACCGCGTTGCCGAAATGGACTGCGAGCCGCTTCAACGTGTCGGCCGAACGATCCACCACCGTGACCCGTGCGCCCATGCCGACCGCGATCGTGGCGGCATGGCTGCCCGACACGCCCCCGCCCAGGATCACGACCTCGGCGGCCGGCACGCCCGGCACACCACCGAGCAGGATGCCGCGCCCGCCTTGCGCTTTTTCGAGGCAGTGAGCGCCGACCTGCGGCGCGAGCCGCCCGGCGACCTCCGACATGGGCGTGAGCAGCGGTAGGGTGCCGAGCGGCGACGTCACGGTCTCGTAGGCGATGCAGACCGCGCCTGACCCCACGAGGTCGCGCGTTTGTTCGGCGTCCGGTGCCAGATGCAGGTAAGTGAACAGGATCTGGCCGGGCCGGAGCCGGCCGCGCTCGTTCCCCGAGGGTTCCTTGACCTTCACGATCATCTCGGCTTCGGCGAAAATCCTGCTCGGTTCCGGCACCAGGACAGCGCCTGCGGCTTCGTAATCCGCGTCCGGCAGCCCGGCCCCGAGCCCTGCGCCCGCTTCCACCATGACCCGATGACCATGATGGACCAATTCGCTCACGGACGACGGGATGAGCCCGACCCGGAACTCGTTGTCCTTGACCTCTTTTGGTACGCCGATCAGCATGATGCAGTTCTTTCGCCTGGGCCACGGCCCGAGCCGCTGACGACGTGAGGGACCGGGACAGTACCGTCGAGCAAACAAGCTCGGTGCGCCCCTCTAGCACGGATCCCGGCCGGTTCGGATGTCACAGAGCGACGCGAGCAACTGGGCCACCACATCGTTGGCCGCAGAGCCGATCGGCGAGCCGGGGTTGGCGACGGCTCGAGAACCGCAAAGGCCGCCACGAAGCCGAGATCGCGGCCTGCATCGCCAAGCGCGATCCATGTCGCCCAGACTCGTCATGATTCGAATCCGAGTTCCGCAAACCGCGCGCGTATCGCGGGGTCCTGGAGCAGCTCGAGGAAGCGACGAACGGGCACGCGGTCGATGCGGCTCTTGGGGATCACGAAATCGTAGCGCTCCGATTGCACCGGCAGGAACCCGAGACCATACTGCCGGCCGACGGTCTCGATGCCTACGCCCCAGTCGGCGCGCCCTTGCGCGACCGCGACCGCGACCGCGTTGTGCGACTTGGCCTGGTGGGCGTAACCTGCCGGGCGAACGCCGTTGAGCAGGCGGTCGATGACGATCCGCGTGCCGCTACCCTGGTTGCGATTGATCATCAGGCATGCCGGATCGGTAAGCGCCGCCGCGAGCGATATATCGACCGACGGCGTCTCGAATCGGGCATCCCCGGGCCGAAAGACGATGCCTTGCATTCGCCCGTACCCGGGGAATAGTTCGAGCGTCTCGGTCAGGAAAGGCCGGTTGTACTCGCCCGTCGCGGGGTCCATCAGGTGAATGCCCGCGATGTCGCATTCGCCGCGCTTGGCCGCCGCGAGGCCACCCATGCTGCCGACCGACAGCGCCTTCACCACGACGTCCTCCGCCATGAGCCTGCCCACCAGCATGTCGAGCCCGACGCAGTGGCTGCCGATCACGACGAGATCCGCCAGCCTGTGACCCGCGCCGATCAGCGCGACCTCCACCATCGATCCTGCGGGCACCGATTCGGTTTGCGGCGCGACCTTGAAGAAGCCGTCCGCCTGGCCGAAGGCCGTGACGGCGCCGGAACCCTTCGGGGTCGGATAGGCCGCGAGGCCGCCGCCCTCCTTCGCCACGAGAGATGCCAGGACATATTCTGTGCGGCCGCGCTCGGAGGCTATGCGCATGGGCAGCACCGCCGAGAGGGTCTCGCGCCGCTCGCGCGGGCGGCCTGCGAAAGCGCGGATCACCGGCGCCACGAATTCGTGGAAGGTGAAGATTGCCGAGGTCGGGAAGCCCGGGAGGACCACCACGGGCTTGCCGCTCGCCACCGCGAGGCAGATGGGCTTGCCGGGTTTCAGCGCCGCCCCATGGACCACGATGCCGGGATCGTTGAGACGGCTGACGACCCGGTAGGCCAGATCGCCCGCCCCCTTGGAGGTGCCGCCGGACAGGAGCACGATGTCACAGGCCAGCGCCTTGTGGAGCAGCGCCGTCAGTTCGGCTTCGTCGTCGCGGGCGATGCCGAGTCTGACCGGCGCCCCACCGAGTTCCTCGACGGTGGCGGCGAGGATCGCGGCGTTCGAATCATAGACATGGCCGACCTGCAAGCCGTCGCCTGGGGCGACGAGTTCGTCGCCGGTCGAGAAGATGGCCACCTGCGGCTTGCGCCAGACCCAGACCTCGGCGAGGCCGATTGCCGCCACCGCCCCGATCTCCCGCGAGGTCAGCATTTGGCCGGCGCGCAACACGGTTTCGCCGCATGCCATGTCGAAACCGGCGGCCTGGATGAACTGGCCCGGCACGGCGGCGCGCCGGATCTCGACGAGGAGGCCGTCGTCGTCTCGCGCCTCGGTATGCTCGACCATGACGACGGCGTCGGCGCCCCGCGGGATCATGCCGCCGGTGGCGATGACGGTCGCGGTCGCCTCGCCGAGCGCAATTGCCGGCTCGACTCCGGGTGTCAGGATTTCGGCACTGAGTGAAACCACGCGGGGCACATCGTCGGAGGCGCCAGCGGTATCGGATGCGCGAACCGCGAAACCGTCGACGCTCGCCCGATCGAAGCCGGGGACGTCGACCCCGGCCAGGACATCGCGCGCCAGCACGCGGCCGAGGGCCTGGGCCAGCGCCACGGTCTCCTCGCCCAGCGGAGCCATCCGAATGTGCCGGCGGAAGCGCGCCTCGGCCTCGTCGCGATCGACGACCTCGAGGAACTGTTCCTGTCGCGCAGCTTGACGCAGGGCCGTCCTCAACTCGTCCTTCAATTCTCCGACTCCTCGTCTTCGGGACGTACCGCGCCAGCTTCTCCGTAAGCGTACATGACGACCCGGGTACCCGGCGCGTAGCCCTCCATTGGGGCTGGTACCACGACAAAGCCGTCGGCTCGGACTGCAGGCAGAAGACCACCCAATTCCGCCGAGCCGACAGGCTCCGCGCGATTTCCGACGAGACGGACCTGGCAGATGTCGACGAGACCCACTGCCGACACGATCTTGCGCCCGACTTCCACCACGCGCGATCGATCGCGCGTGGTGGGGTCGAGGCCTCGCAGGCTCCGGACCAACCGCGCTGCGATCATCTCATAGGCACAGAGGCAGGCCAGCGGATCACCCGGCAGGAGAACGACTGGCGTGCCTCGGACCAGACCCATCCCGGCGGACTCGCCGGGCCGCAAGGCGAGGCCGTGGATCGCCAACTCGCCGGCTTCGGCGAGGGCCATCGGGGCTTCGTCGTCGGCGCCGGTACCGGTCCGCCCAGCGACGAGAATGGCGTCCGATGCGCGTGTCGTCATGGCTTCGACCATCGCGGCGCGCGTGGCGGCCTGCAGTGCGACGTGCACCACCATGCCACCATCGCGGCGGACTAGTTCGCGCAGCATGGGCTCGTCGGCATCCTGCAACGCGCAGGCGCCGCGAGATTTCGGGCCGGCCGAGATCAGCGTGATACGTGGCTGTCGGATGGCGCGGATGCGACCGAGGCCGAGCGACGCGAGGAGGCCGAGGTCTTGCACGCGAAGGCGGCGGCCTCTCTCGATCAGCACCGTTCCGGCCGCGGCCTGCCGCGCCCTGCGCTCCACCCCCCTGCCGGGGGCGACCGGAACGAAAATATCCACGGCATTGCCGTTCGGCTGGGCGGCTTCGAACGGCACGATCGCATCCGATCCGGCTGGCATAGCCGCACCTGAGACGATGGGCACCGCAGCACCTCGAGGCAAGGCGCCGTCCGGGGATCCGAGCGCGAACGGCAAGGGGCTGTAGTCCCCGGCCCCGATGGTCTCGCAGGCCCGAACAGCATAACCGTCCTCGCTGGCGCGGTCTTCGGACGGGAGATCGCGCGGGGTCGTGAGGTCTACGGCGAGAACGCGTCCAGCCCCGCGAGCTGCGTCGATGTCCTCGTCTGCCAGGATCCGTGCGTGGGCGTCGATCCAGCGCGTGGCCCGCTCGAGCGAGGCGCGATCGGCGAACCCTCGCATGCGGACGTCGGCCCGCGTCGGGCGGTCGCGTCCCCGGTCATCCGTCATGAGGCCTCCGCGGCGATCGGCAACCGAGGCAGACGAACCGGACATCTGCGAGAACGGCGATCATGCCGCCTTCTTTCGTGCCCCGTTCCAACATGCCTAGCCGTGTCGGGCTTTCGTGCACCGGGACCCCGGCGTTCCGCAACCAACGCCTTGCCCGAAGATTGACGTCGGTGGCGTAGGCGTCTGGACGTTGGAGGAGCGGTATGGGTCATTTGGATAAGAGGATGGACCCCGACAAGGATCCCGCGAGTCGCGAGGACGGGCGCATCAAGGACGGTGTTTCCGGCAACCCGCCGGAAAGCACCAAGTACCAGCAGAACAAGACCGAAGACCTACCCGACGGCCCGGCACCCGACGTGATCGGACAGAAGGCACCGACGGACAACCGCCGCAAAGGTTAGGGTTCTTCTCGACAAACCTTTGAGCCCGGCTCGGAGCCGCAGCAAGCCTCGGGTCAGACACGCTCCCGGTTTTGGCGACGAAAGCGTCTGCCCTGGAGCGTGGGGATTCTTGACCCCGACGGGCTTGGCCGCGTCACAGTAGCGACGCGAAAGGGACAAATGGCACAACGGTGCCGGTTTTGATGGATTCGAAGTCCTCGGAAAGCACGACGAGCCCATCCGCTTCCGTCAGGGACGTAATCACGCCAGCCCCTGCCTTGGGGAACTGACGCGCCCCGAGGCCGCCATCGGCACGGGATTCGAGATTGACGCGCACGAACTCCCGCCGGCCCAGTTTCTTCCGGTAATCGAACGCGAGCGCGACCGGGAGAGTCGCGGGTGCCAGCGGCAAGGCTCCGGCCAAGCGGTCCAGCACCGGGCGCACGACGTAGCAGAAGGTCACGAAGGCGGCGACGGGATTGCCGGGGAGGCCGAGGAGAGGCGTACCGCGGATGACGCCCATGGCGACCGGTCGTCCCGGCTTGATACCGATGCGCCAGAACACGAGGCTTCCTGCGGCCTCCACGGCAGCCTTGACGTGGTCTTCCTCTCCCGTGGACACGCCGCCCGACGTGACGATGAGATCGTGGTGGCGCGCGGCATCGGCGAGGCTGTCCCGCAAAGCGTCGCGATCGTCGCCGAAGATGCCGAGGTCCGTGACCATGGCCCCGGCGCGCTCCAACATTGCGCGGAGCATCACCCGATTGGCGTCATAGATCGCGCCCGACCGGAGCGGTGTCCCCGGTTCCTGCACTTCGTCGCCGTTCGAGAGCAGGGCGACGCGCAAACGGGTGCGGGCTGGGAGACTTACCCGGCCGAGGGCCGACGCGAGCGCGAGGTCCTGAGGCCGGAGGCGCCTCCCGGCCGGCAGAACGAGCGAGCCCCGGGCGACGTCCTCGCCGGCGCGGCGCACATTCGCGCCGCGTTTCAGCCCGGGCGGCAGCACGACCTCGTCGGCCTGCCGCACCACGTCCTCCTGCATGAAGATTGTGTCGGCAAGTGCCGGGAGCGGTGCGCCGGTGAACATGCGGACCGCACAGCCTCCCGCGGCAACGCCCTCGGCCGATCCGCCCGCAGCGATGCGGCCGCGAACCGGGAGCGTGGTCCGCCCCTTCGGGTCGATGTCGGCGAAGGCCACCGCCCAGCCATCGACGGCCGAATTATCGAAAGGGGGCAGGTCCGCCTCGGCCCGCACGTCCTGCGCGAGCACGCGCCCATCGGATTGGGCCAGGGCCAGGGTCTCGACAGCCGTGACCGGGTCGATGCGTGCCGTGATCAGGGCCACGGCTTCCTCGATCGACATCATCGGTCCGCCGAAGGCGAAACAATCGTCACTGAGTTGCGCCATCCCGTTCCAGCCTCCCCAGGACCTCGCCGGCCGTTCGCGCGTGCTCCATCACGAGCGCACCGATGCCGTCGATATCGTCGATGTGAGCCCACGGCAGGCCCGCATCCGGGACGGCACGATCGGACGCGATGGCCAAGATGGAAGCATCGGTCGGGTGCAGCAGCGGGCGCCCCGTGGCCGATCGGAACACTTCGAGCTTGGGATGTATCTCGCCCTTGAAGCCTTCCACCAGAACCAGATCGCAAGGCGAAAGCCTGCGGAGAAGATCCGCGAGCCGAGGCTCGGGCGCACCGCGCAGTTCCTTGACTTGGGCCGAGCGCCGCGCCGAAGATATGATGACTTCGCTCGCCCCGGCTGCGCGGTGCTCGAAGGAGTCCTTGCCCGGCAGGTCGATGTCGAACGCGTGGTGGGCGTGCTTGATGGTGGCGACGGAAAGGCCGCGGGCGGTCAGGAACGGAATCAGCCGCGTGATCAGCACCGTCTTGCCGGACCCGCTCCAGCCCGAGATGCCCAGCACCTTCATGCCGGTCCTCCTTCGCGCATCCGATATCGACGGCCCAGGCGCCTTGCCGCAGAATGGGGGCCTCCGCACCGTCGAGCGAGGCGAGGATGCCTGGCTCGTCGGTCTCCCCGGTGCTGCACCAGGAACGCTGCCATCACGATGACCGAGACGACCTTGAACTTGAGGGGCCTGAAATGCCCTCTGCCGGTCTTGAGAGCCCGCAAGGCGCTTTCTGCGGCCGCGTCCGGCGACACGATCGTCGTTGAATGCACCGATCCGCTGGCGCAGATCGACATTCCGAACCTGCTGCGCGAGACCGGCGACGTGCTCGACGGCCGAGAACATCGAGGCGATCTGCTGATCTTCCGCCTACGGAAGAGCCCGCGCTGACGTTCTCGCGGGGAGGCGCCCGAGTTCACCATCCGGGTCCCGCGAGCCGTCGCGCTATGGCTTCCGCCTCGTCGAGGTCCTGCGGCGCGTTGGCGTTGAAGAAGGGATCGTAGGGTGTATCCGGCCACGCCGCCTCGGCCAGGCGGTATCGAGCCGCGAAGCTGCCGGTCCTGCGCTGTCCTTCGTCGATCAAGAAGGCGCGGAGATCGTGCCTGAGCGCGACTGGCCAGAGCCCGACCACGGGATGGATGCGGCCGGCCGATGCCGCGCAGGCAAGCCGCGCTTCGGCGGCGGAGCGCGCCGCATGCAGGCGGGCCACGAGGTCCGTCGGTATGAACGGGGTATCGGCCGCGACGCTGACGGCCCAGACCGCCGCGGGGGCTTTCTGTGCCAGCCACTCGAGGCCGGCCAGGATGCCGGCGAGCGGACCGGCGAAGCCCGGCACGTCGTCGGCCACGATCGGCAGCCCGAAGGATTCGAACCGCCCTGGATCGCCGTTGGCATTGAGCAGGAGGCCTGTGCATTGCGGCGCCAGGGTAGCGATGACGCGGCCGAGCATCGATCTGCCGTCGATCGCGCTCAGGCCCTTGTCGCCCCCGCCCATGCGCCGCGACAGGCCGCCCGCCAGAAGAACCCCATAGGTCGGCTCAATCATCCGACGCACCCTTGCGCCGGTGTTCGACCGCCTCTTCCTCCGCATCGGCTAGATCGAACACGATCCGCTCGGCCTTGGAAAACCTCCGGTCGAGCAGGTAGCGGAGGCCGACGACCTCGCGGCTGTCGCACGCCCCGTCTGGATCGAGACTCATCGGCTAGGTCCAAAGGAGCGGGTCGACCCTTGCCGGCTGGACCGGCCGGCCGACCGACGCCGGGCCGCGCCGACCACCTGGGTCATCGGTTTCCGCCTTCCCCCACGCGGAGTCCTTCGAAGACGCGCCCCGTCATTCCGCGGCCGTCCGCAGCTCCGCTCGACTCGTCCGGACGGCGCAGAACTTGAACTCGGGAATCAGGCCGAACGGGTCGAGCGCAGGGTTGGTGAGCAGGTTGGCGGCCGCTTCGGCGTAGCAGAACGGCAGGAACACCATGTTCTCCGGCACGTCGCGGTCGGACCGGACCTTCACCTCGACGGCGCCGCGGCGGGTTTCGAGCCGAATGAAATCCCCCGGAAACAGCGACATGCGCCGCATGTCCTTGGGCGACATGAAGGCCACGGCCTCGGGCTCGATCTGGTCCAGCACGCCGGAGCGGCGCGTCATCGAGCCCGTGTGCCAATGTTCCAGCACCCGGCCGGTCGACAGGACCATCGGATATTCGACGTCCGGAATCTCGTCGGGCGGCAGCACGTTGGCCGGGACGATCTTACCGCGGCCGCTTTCGGTCGGGAACCCGGCCGAGAAGATGATCTCGTTGCCCGGCTTATCGGGCGCATCGACCGGGTAGGTCACGGCCCCCTCCCGCTCCAACCGCTCCCAGGTGATATTGTTGAGCGAAGGCATCACTTGCGTCATCTCGGCAAAGACGTCGGCCGGACCGGTGTAGGTCCAGTCGAGCCCCATTCGTTTGCCGACCTCGGTGATGATCCAGAGATCCTGCCGCGCCTCGCCCGGCGGCTTCACGACCTGGCGCGCGAGCTGCACCCGCCGGTCCGTGTTGGTGAAGGTCCCGACCTTCTCGGCAAAGGCGGAAGCCGGCAGGATCACGTCGGCATGGAAGGCCGTCTCGGTCACGAACAGATCCTGCACGACCAGGTGGTCGAGCATGGCCAGTGCCTCGCGGGCATGGCGCAGGTCAGGGTCGGACATCGCCGGGTTCTCGCCCTCGATGTACATGCCCTTGATTTTGCCGTCATGGATGGCGCGCATGATCTCGACGACGGTGAGGCCGCGTTTGTGGTCCAGCGACTGGCCCCAGAACTCCTCGAACAGCTCGGTCACCCCGGCCTTCTCGACCGGCTGGTAATCGGGCAAGAACATCGGAATCAGCCCGGCGTCGGACGCCCCTTGGACGTTGTTCTGGCCGCGCAAGGGGTGCAGACCGGTTCCGGGTCTTCCCACCTGCCCGGTCACCAAGGCCAGGGCGATCAGGCAGCGCGCGTTGTCGGTGCCGTGGACATGCTGGCTGATGCCCATGCCCCAGAAGATGATGGACGCTCTCGAACCGGCATAGGTCCGCGCGACCTCCTTGATGGTCTCGGCCGGAATGCCGCAGACCGCCGCCATCGTCTCGGGAGGGAAATCCTTGATCCGCTCCTTCAGCTTCTCGAAACCTTCGGTGTAGCCGGCGATATATTGCTGATCAGTCAGCCCTTCGGTGATGATCGTGTGCAGCATCGCGTTGAGCAGCGCGACATCGCTGCCCGGCTTGAACGCCAGATGATGCGTGGCGTGGCGTGTCAGCCCTTGATGCCGCGGATCGATGACGATGAGTTTGGCGCCACGTTTGGCAGCATTCTTGATGAAGGTTGCAGCAACCGGGTGATTGACCGTGGGATTGGCCCCGATCACCACGATGACGTCGGCATCGAGCGCGGCCGCGAACGGGGCCGACACGGCGCCGGAGTTGAGCCCTTCCATCAGGGCCGCGACCGAGGAGGCGTGGCAGAGCCTGGTGCAATGGTCGATGTTGTTAGCGCCGAAGCCCGTCCGCACCAGCTTCTGAAGCAGGTAGGCCTCTTCGTTGGAGCCCTTGGCGGAGCCGAAGCCGGCGAGCGCCTTCGGCCCATGCGTGTCGCGAATGTCGACGAGCCCGCGCGCAGCAAAGTCGAGGGCTTCTTCCCAGCTGGCTTCCCGAAAATGCGTCCACGGGTTCGCCGGATCCACCTGATCGTTGGCGTCCTTGGCGGCATTCGGAAGGCGGATCAGCGGCTTCGTCAAACGATGCGGATGCTGGATGTAATCGAAGCCGAAGCGGCCCTTGACGCAGAGCCGATTGTGATTGGCCGGCCCGTCCCGGCCTTCGGCATAGACGATCTTCTCGTCCTTGACGTCATAGGTGACCTGGCAGCCGACCCCGCAATAGGGGCACAGGGAATCGACCTTCCGGTCCGCCCACACGGTCCGGGTTTGATTGGCGTCGAGGAGCGCAGCTGGCATCAGCGCGCCCGTCGGGCAGGCCTGCACGCATTCGCCACAGGCCACGCAGGTGCTCTCGCCCATGGGATCGTCGAAGTCGAACACGATCTTCGCACCGAAATTGCGGTAGGCCATCCCGATCACGTCATTGACCTGGACCTCGCGGCAGGCGCGCACGCACAGCCCACACTGGATACAGGCGTCGAGGTTGACCCGCATGGCAGGGTGGCTCGGATCGCTGGTCCAGCGCGGCGAGGCCGGGAAACGGCTCGCCCCAACCGCCACCTCATCGGCCCAGTGCCAGAATTTGGAATCGGGATCATGCGAGGTCTCGCGTGCCGGCTGGTCCGCCACGAGAAGTTCCATCACCATCTTGCGGGCCGCGACGGAGCGCGCGCTCTGCGTCTTGACCTTCATGCCGACGGTAGGTTTGCGCTTGCAAGACGGGGCGAGAACCCGCTCGCCCTCGACTTCCACCATGCAGACCCGGCAATTGCCATCGGCCCTGTAGTCGGGCTGGGGCAGATAGCACAGGTTCGGGATGCGCGTGCCGACCCGTTGCGCCACCTGCCAGATCGATTCGTCCGGCCCCGCTTCGACCTGCCGCCCGTCGAGCTCGAAACTGAGCGTCTGGGTCAAATCGACCTCGTGGGTCATGCCGACCTCCTGGGCGCGAATTCCTCGGGGAAATACTTGATCACGCCGACAAGCGGGTTCGGGGCAGCCTGGCCCAGGCCGCAGATCGACGCGTCACGCATGACATCGGCGAGTTCGGTCAGCAGCGCCAGATCCCAGTCACCGCGTTCCATGAGCTTCACGGCCTTCTCGGTTCCGACGCGGCAGGGCGTGCACTGGCCGCAGCTCTCGTCCTCGAAGAACCGCATCAGGTTCAGCGCCGCCCCCTTCACGTCGTCCTTGTCGGACAGGATGACGACCGCGGCCGAGCCGATGAAGCAGCCATGCTTTTCCAGAGTGCCGAAATCTAGCGGGATGTCGTCCATCGAGGCCGGCAGGATACCGCCGGATGCGCCGCCCGGCAGGTAGGCCTTGAGCGTATGTCCCTCGGCCATGCCGCCGCAGAATTCGTCGATCAACTCGCGCACCGTCACGCCCGCGGGGGCCAGCTTGACCCCGGGTTGGCGAACGCGCCCCGAGACGGAATAGCTGCGTAGGCCCTGGCGGCCGTTCCGACCCTGGCCGGTCCACCAGGCGGATCCCTTCTCCACGATGTCCCGCACCCAGAACAGCGTCTCGATGTTGTTGATGAGAGTAGGCCTGCCGAAAAGCCCGACCTGGAACGGGTAAGGCGGCTTGTGGCGGGGCAGGCCCCGCCTGCCTTCGAGGCTTTCCAGGAGCGACGATTCCTCGCCGCAGATATAGGCCCCGGCGCCACGGCGCAGATGCAACACCGGGCCACCGGCGGGCAGCTTCGCGAGCTCGCGGGCGAGGATCTCGCGCGAGGCCGGATATTCATCACGCATATAGATGTAGATGTCGGTCGCCCCGACCGCGTGGGCGCCGATCAGCATTCCTTCGATGAAGCGATGCGGATCCGTTTCCAGATAGAACCGGTCCTTGAACGTACCGGGCTCGCCCTCGTCGCCGTTGATCGCCATCAGGCGAGGGCCAGGCTCTCCCAAGACCGAGCGCCACTTGCGTCCCGTCGGGAAGCCGGCACCCCCCAGCCCCCGCAGACTCGCGTCGTCGAGAGATCTGAGGATGTCCTCGGTGGCCAAGGCTCCGGACCGAAGACGGTCGAGGAGGTCATAACCCCCGGCCGCCCGATAGGCGTCGTAGTCGACGTAGGTCGGCAGGTGGACGTGGGTCTGGCGCCCGTCGACCGCGGCACCCACGCTATCCGGTGTGGCGTGGTCGATGAAATTGTGACCGACTTCCGCGATCGGCGCGGTATCGCAGCGGCCGACGCAGGGAACCCGCACGATCCGCACGGCTGGGCCGAGCGAAGCATGGAGCCGAGCGACGAGGTCGTCCGCCCCCTGGATGGCGCAGGAGATGCTTTCGCAGACCCGCACCGTCACAGGCGGTACGTCGGGATCTCCCTCCTTCACGACATCGAAATGGGCGTAGAAGGTCGCGGTCTCGAACACTTCGGCGAACGCGAGCTTCATCTCGTCCGCAAGTGCCGCCAGATGCGCCGCCGTGATCTGACGATAGGTGTCCTGGACGAGGTGGAGATATTCGATCAGCAGATCGCGATCTCGCGGCCGCTCCCCCAGCAATGCCGCGATCTGGTGATGCGCCTCGGGCTCGATCTGCCGACCCTTCGGGGTCGGCTTGGCGCGCTTCCGCCCCTGGCCCGGGTGTTCGAAGCGCCGGACCTCGACGGGGTTCTCGTTCAGCATACCGGGCTCACTCCGTCCCACAACACGCCTCGATATGGGGCCGCAGCCAGCCGACAGGAAGAGGCGGGCCGCAGTTGGACCGGCATGCGCCTCTCCGAGGCAGCCGAGGGTCAGCTTGCCTTGTTCATTTCGAAGACGTCGACCTTGTTGCTCTCGTTGCGATAGACATAGACCGCGTGAGTCTTGGTATCGACCGCGAGCGTGTGCATATTCTTCTCGGACGGCAAGCTGTCGACGATCTTGTTGCTGTCGAGATCGATGACGTCGACAACGCCGGACTTGTCGCCCACATAGGCCCGCCGAGCCGTTTCGTCGACGACGGTCGCGTCGACCGCGCCGGGCACCGGGACCGTGGCCACGACCTTGCCGCTGTCGGCATCGAGCACCAGCATTTTCTTCTCACCACTGCCGACGATCAGGTGATTCGTCTTGGCGTCGTATGCCGCGGCCTTCGCCGAACCCTTGAGGCCAACGTCCCAGGCCGCGGTGATCTTGCCGGTCTTGGCGTCGATGACATCGATCATGTTGTCGTTCGGCTGATAGATCTTATCCTTCGCGGCGACATAGACCGCGATGTCCGGCCCGTCCTTGGCGGGGTCGGGCTTCAGGCGCATCTTGGCTTCGACCTTGAATGGCTTCGTGGCGCTGAAGACCGTCGCGTCATCGCTGTTCGAGGACGTGTAAATACGCCCTTCCTTGGACAGGTAATTGACGGTGTCCGGACCTTTCCCCTCGGGGGTCAGGGTTGCCACCTTCTCGAAGGTCTTCTGATCCAGCACCACGATCGTATTGGAATCGTTGTCGGCCGCGAAGGCATAAGGTCCGGCGAAATCGATGCCGTTGCTGTTCGCGATATCGGGGATGACGTGGGCAATCGCGTTCGACTGCGTGTCGATCACCACGACGTTATGGGCGGGCGATTGCGAAAGCCACACCATGCCGGTTTCCGGATTGAAGGTAGTCCAGTCACCGTGCCCCCCCTTGTCGCCCGGCAGATCGATGGTTTTAACGAGCTTGTATGCGGTTCCGGCGGCCGAAGCCGGAAGGGCGGCAACGAGGGCCAAGACGCTGACCGTACACAACACTCCGCGCGACATTGAAGACATGAATTCCTCCTGAACTTGCACCGGTGTGCTTATTGACACCTGGTAGTTTGGTATACCTTATGCCAGTGGGTGTCCAGCGTCTCCGATGTGCTCGGCGCCAGTGCTCGGCGGGACCAAGGCGGCCGTCTTCTCGGCCCTTTCGACGACCTGCATCAATGGGACGCCTCCAATGGTAGACTCCGAGATCTCGTGGACACCCAAAGCTCTCGACACCGGGCTTATGATCAAGCGGATCGAGCCGGAAGCGAGCTTCAAGAGCAAGGCTTACGCGGCATTGAAAGACGCGATCCTGCGCATGGACATCTATGCGACCCCCGATCCCGTCATGCTCGACGAACGTGCCCTGTCGGACAGCCTGGGGATCAGCCGCACGCCCATCCGCGAGGCCGTTGCGATGTTGGAGCAGGACGGCTTCGTGCGAACGGTACCGCGGCGCGGCATCCTGGTGATCAAGAAGACCAAGGTCGAGGTCGTCGAGATGATCCAGGCCTGGGCCGCGCTGGAAGGCATGGCGGCACGCCTGATCACGAAGATCGCGGGCTCGGACGACATCTCGGCGTTGCGCCGCTACTTCGAGACATTCTCGCCGGCAGATCCGCCCGAGGACAACGTCGCCAGCTACTCGGATGCGAATGTCGCGTTCCACCAGGCGCTGATCTCCCTCAGCGGCTCGCAGGTGCTCGTCGGAATGACCGACAGCATCCTCATGCATGTGCGAGGCTGGCGGAAGATGACCATCGGCCGGAGCGAACGGATCAGCGCCTCCCTGCCGGAGCACTACGCCATCATCGAAGCGCTCGAACGGCGCGATACCGACGCGGCCGAGAAGCTCGCCCGTGATCACACCCTGGGCCTCGCGGCCTACGTCGACGCCCACGGCCACGAACTGTTCGACTGAGCGCTTGTGAGGCGGCAGCGATGTGGCCGACCTCATGGGGAAGAGCGCGACGAGGTCGGGGATCTCGGCTCGGCTGGATGTCCGGCCAACCCGCGTGCGACGATGCTGGGCCCGATGTTCGAGGGCGCCCCGGCCGGTTGAGCCGTGCCGCGTATGTCGGCTAAAGGGCCGGACGGGGCTGCCACGGTCACGGCCCCTGCGACGCCGGTGAAGGTCGGGCCGACGCGGACTCTGCGATTTGCTGCAGTGCAGCGTGTAATTAACGCGCTGCACTATCGTCATCGCGCCGCTCTCGGCTGCAAAAAGCTCTTGTGTTGTATGTGGTATGCCACATAATGGCGGAAAGGACGCGAGCAAGCGCCTGTTGTACGCTACGAGGGGAGGACGGGATGTCCATGAGCGCAACACCCGCAAGCGGCGGGCTCAAGGTCAACCGGTGGACACAGTTGATCATCGGCGTCGTCTGCATGGTGCTGATCGCCAATCTTCAGTACGGCTGGACGCTTTTCGTCAGTCCGATGGAGAAGGCAAACCACTGGGACGTCACTAGTATTCAGCTTGCTTTCAGCATCTTCATTGCGCTGGAAACTTGGCTCACACCGGTCGAGGGGTGGATCGCCGATACGCTCGGGCCGCATCGCGGACCGAAGCTGGTCGTGGCAATAGGCGGCCTGTTCGTCGGCCTGGGCTGGGTCATCAACTCGGCCGCCAGTTCGCTGGAAATGCTGTATCTGGGTGCCGTCGTCTCGGGGATCGGCGGGGGCGCGGTCTACGCCACCTGCGTGGGCAACGCCGTCAAGTGGTTTCCTGATCGCCGCGGGCTCGCGGTCGGCATCACGGCGGCCGGCTACGGCGCCGGTGCGGTCGTCACGGTCATCCCGATCCAGATGATGATCAGTTCGGCCGGCTATGCCTCGACGTTCTTCTGGTTCGGACTGGTCCAAGGTGGGGTGATCTTCGTCGTTGCCTGGCTGCTCAAGGCCCCTTTGCCGAGCGAAGTGCCGGCCGCCACCAAGGTGAAAGTGCTGCAGTCGCGCACCAGCAGCACGCCACGAGAGATGCTCATGTCTCCCGTGTTCTGGCTGCTTTACGTGATGTTCGTGCTGGTGTCGGCCAGCGGTCTCATGGCAACGGCCCAGATTGCATTGATCGCGAAAAATTACGGCGTCGCCAATACCGTGATCCTGTTCGGTGCCTCGACCCTGACCGTCGCATTGATCGTCGATGGCATCGCGAACGGCGGGGCGCGGCCGTTCTTCGGTTGGGTGTCCGATCAGATCGGACGCGAATATACCATGGGGATCGCGTTCGGCCTCGGCGGCATCGCTTATTGGCTTCTCGGCAGTTTGGGAACGAGCCCTTGGGGGTTCGTGCTTTGCGCTGCCTTGATCTTCTTCACCTGGGGCGAGATCTTCAGCCTGTTCCCGTCGACCTGCACCGACACGTTCGGACCCAAATACGCGACGACGAACGCCAGCTTCCTCTACACGGCGAAGGGTTTCTCGGCGTTTCTCGTGCCGCTGGCCAACGTGCTCAAGGATTACACGGGAAGCTGGCACGCCGTGTTCGTGGCTGCAGCGGTCATGAACTTCATCGTGGTGGCTCTGGCGCTCTTCGTGCTTCGGCCGCTGCGCCTGTCGGCCAAATCAGCCGAACTGCTCGAGGCTCATCCGGCCGAGTAAGCCATGAAGGTCTGCATCTTCGGCGCGGGAGCGATCGGCGGTTACATGGCCGTTGAGTTGTCCCGTGCCGGGTGCGAGGTCTGCGTCATCGCCCGGGGCGACCATCTCAAAGCCATTCAGGATCGCGGCTTGACGCTGCTGATCTCCGGTCAAACAAGGCGCGTGCGCGTTCCGGCCAGCGCCGATCCGAACGACTTCGGGCCGCAGGACTACGTCATCTGCGCCCTCAAGGCGCATCAGGCTTACGAGAGCGCGGCGCAGTTCACGCCGTTGCTCGGAGCCGACACCGCCGTCGTCTCGGCCATGAACGGCATTCCTTGGTGGTATTTCCATAAGGAAGGGGGCCCATTCGAGGGACGTCATCTCGACACCGTCGATCCCGGCGCGCGGCAATGGCGGCTCCTCGGCCCCGAACGCGCCATCGGTTGCGTCGTCGATCCGGCGTGCGAGGTGGTCGAACCCGGCGTCATCGAACACCAGGCGCTCAATCGATTCACCCTGGGCGAGCCCGACGGATCCCGCTCTCACCGCATCGTCGCCTTGTCCGAAGCCATGACGGCCGCAGGCTTCGAGGCCCCGATCCGCAACGGGATCCGCTGGAACGTCTGGCTGAAACTCTGGGGCAACGTTTGCTTCAACCCTATCAGCGCGCTCACCCACGCGACGCTCGACAGGATCGTGCACGAGCCGGCGCTGGGCACCCTTTGCAGAACGTTGATGCGCGAGGCCAAAGCGGTGTCCGACGCGCTTGGCATCCCAATCCCGAACGACATGATCGATCGGCGGCTTGCGGCAGCCGGGGCTGTCGTGGGTCACAAGATGTCGATGCTGCAGGACCTCGAACGAGGTCGATCACTGGAGATCGACGCGATCGTGGCCTCCGTCCAGGAACTCGGCCGGCTGTGCGGCGTTGCCACGCCGACGATCGACGTCATGCTGGCCCTGGTGCAGGAACGGGGCCGGCAAGCCGGGCTCTACACCCCGCTGGCTCCCGTTGAAGGCTCGCGGACGATCGGTTAGCGCTCGCCAGGACATCAACGCTTCGTCATCTCCGAATGCTGCGCGCCGACGACACGCGTGATGCGAAGCGGCCAGTTCCCGTGGGGACCCCTGGCGCAGCCGGTTTGAACGGCTCGAGCGAGGGCTCAGGCCCTGGAACCGAGCCTCAGCCTGATCGTCTCGCCGACGAGGTGTGGGCTCGACGCGATGGCGACGCCGGCCGCTTCGAGCGCGGCGATCTTGGCACCGGCCGCGTCCCGGCCGTTCATCGTCAAAGCCCCGGCATGACCCATCCGACGCTCGACGGGTGCGTGGCGGCCCACCACGAGCGCCACGATCGGTATCTTCGGCCTCGCGGCATCGAGGTAATGCGCGACGTCCTGTTCCTCCGCCCCGCCGATCTCGCCGATCAGGACGATGCCCTTGGTCGCAGGATCGGCGAGGAAGAGTTCCAGGCAATCCCGCATACTCAAGCCATGGATCGAGTCCCCCCCGACCCCCACGGTCGTCGACTGGCCGAGACCGGCCGCGGAGACCTGCGCCACGACTTCGCTGGTCAAGGACGCGGATCGCGAGATGATGCCGACGCCGCCGGGCCGCTCGCTGCCGGTCGCCATCACGCCCATCTTGCACGAGCCGGGCGTCAGGATCCCCTGGGAATTCGGGCCCACGAGCTTGGTGCGGGATCCGGAGAGCGCGGCCCGGACCCGCACCATGTCATGGATCGGTACGCGTTCCGTAATGGTGACGACGAGGGGTATTTCGGCTTCGATGGCCTCGATCATGGCGGCGGCGGCGTTCGCGGGCGGCACGAACACCATGCTGGCGGTCGCGCGGGTGTCCCTCACGGCATCCGCCACCGTGTCGAACACCGGCAGGTCGAGATGCGTGGTTCCGCCTTTGCCCGGCGTCACACCCGCGACCACGCGTGTTCCGTATTCGATCATACTGACCGTGTGATGGGTCCCGGCCCAGCCGGTCATACCCTGGCAGAGGACACGCGTCCCGGAATCGATGAGGATCGCCATGATCTGCTATCGCCCCGCGGCCGCGACCGCCTGGGTGGCGGCAGCCCACATGTCGGCGCTTTCAATGACGCGACAGCCGAAGTTCCTGAATCGCGACCGGGCGAAGACCGCGTTGGTGCCGGCGAGGCGAACCACCGTCGGCAAAGTGCGGCCGGTGCGGCGCATGGCGATGCCGAGCCCGTCGACGATCACGTCGCAGGGCTGCATGCCCCCGCCGTGGACGTTGATCAGCAGCACGCGCGCGTTGGGGTTATCGAGCAGGAGGCCGAATCCATGGGCCACGTCCAGGCTTCTGGCCGTCGTACGGATGTCCATGAAATTGGCCGGCCGACCCCCTGCTTCGCGCACCATGTCGAGGGTCGCCAAGCCCAGTCCGGCTCCATTCGCGGCCAACCCGATGTTGCCGTCCATCCGCACGTAATTCAATTGCTTTTGCTGGGCTCTGACTTCGAGCTCGGCTTCCTCGTCGTCGTCGCGCAACACAGCGAGCGACGGTTGGCGGAACAGGGCGTTGTCATCGATCATCATCTTGACGTCGAGCGCCATGAGACTGCCGTCCCGCATGACGGCCAAGGGGTTGATCTCGATCAGGCTCGCATCGAGTTCGGTGAAGGCTCGCCTGATGTCTTCGACGAGCTTCGTGAACGCCCCGACCTCATCTCCCTTCAACCCCAGCCGCAGCGCCAAGGCCGCGACATCGGCCGCCCCCAACGCGTGCCGCCCCGTTCCGAGCGGAAGCCGCTCGATCTCGGCCTCACCGGACAGTATCCTGTCCTCGACTTCGCCTCCGCCCTCGGGACTCGCGACGAGGACGACCTCGCCGACGGATGCGTCGATCAGCAGCGACAGATACAGGGTGCGTGCCGGCTCTATGCCGGCTTCGACCAGCAGGCGCTTCACCAGCTGCCCGTTGGGTCCGCTTTGCTCGGTCACGAGGCGTCGCCCGAGCAGTTCCTGCGCAGCCTTTTCGGCGAGGTCGGCGGAGCGGACCAGGGACACGCCACCGGCCTTCCCGCGCCCGCCGGCCCGGATCTGGGCTTTGACCGCCAGAGCCGAGGTCCCCAGACGCTGGGCAATGTCGCGCACCTCCCTGGGGGTGACCGCGACCTCCCCCGAGGGCACCGCGACACCGAAGCGCGCCAGGATCCGTTTCGCTTGGAACTCCTGCAGGATCATGGGTCTTACTCGACCGCGACGACGTCACCCCCGAGGCTCACCTCCTTGGGCCGCGGCGGAACGAATTCGCCCAGGGCTCCGCTCGCCTTGATCTCGTCGATGCGGCGATCATCGAAGCCGAGCACGTCGCGCAGAACCTCTTCGGTGTGCTCGCCAAGCAGGGGGGAGCGGGTGACTTCGGTCGGACTGTCGGACATCTTGATCGGATTGCCGACCGTCAGATAGGGGCCGCGCTTCGGATGGTCGACCTCGACGACCGTGCCGGTGTCGCGCAGCGACGGCTCCTCGGCGATCTCCCGCATCGACAAAATCGGTCCGCACGGGATGTCGAACTCGTTCAGGATGTCCATGGCCTCGAACTTGGTCCTGGTCATGGTCCATGCTTCGATCCTGGAGAAGATCTGGTTGAGTTTCGGCAAGCGCGCTGCCGGCTTCGCGTAACCCGGATCCGTCTTCCACCCCGGCTCGCCGATCACATCGCAGATCGCTTCCCAGACCGGCGCCTGGGTGATGAAATAGATGTAGGCGTTGGGGTCGGTCTCCCAGCCCTTGCACTTCAGGATGCGGCCGGGCTGGCCACCGCCGGAATCGTTGCCGGCGCGCGGCACGGCATCGCCGAACGCGATACCTTCGCCGAACTGGCTGTATTCCTGCAAAGGACCGTGATCGAGCCGCTGCTGGTCGCGGAGCTTGACCCGGCAAAGGTTCAGCACGCCGTCCTGCATGGCCACGGTGACCTTCTGCCCATGCCCGGTCTTCTCGCGTTGGAGCAGCGCCGCGACGATGCCCAGAGCCAGATGCAGGCCGGTGCCGCTGTCGCCGATCTGAGCGCCCGTCACCAACGGGAGACCGTCGCGGAAGCCGGTCGTCGAGGCCGAGCCGCCGGCACATTGGGCGACATTCTCGTAGACCTTGCAATCTTCGTATTTTCCGGGACCGAAACCCTTGATGGACGCCAGGACCATGCGCGGATTGATCGATTGGATATGGGCCCAGGTCAGGCCCATGCGGTCGAGGGCACCCGGCGCGAAATTCTCGACCAGGACATCGCAGGTCTTGATCAGGGATTCGAGCACCTCTTTGCCGGTGCGGTTCTTGGAATCGATGGTGATCGAACGCTTGTTCGAATTCAGCATCGTGAAATACAGGCTGTCGACATTGGGAACGTCACGCAACTGCCCGCGCGTGATGTCGCCGACCCCGGGGCGCTCGACCTTGATCACGTCGGCACCGAACCATGCGAGGAGCTGGGTGCAGGTCGGGCCCGATTGCACGTGGGTGAAATCGAGGATGCGGACGCCGTCCAGTGCCTTGGTCATGATATCCTCTCGAAGTTGATCAGATCGCCTTGCAGTGGGCCTGCTCCCTTGAGAACAGGCCGCTCATCGTTCCACCGAACCGGTCTACTGCGTCGGCTTCTTGCGAAGCTTGCTTTGCGGGTTGAGGTTGCCGATCCTGCCGCTCTCGCTGCCGGCCGCCGGGTCGATCACCGCATTGATGAGGGTCGGTTTGCCGGAGTCCATCGCCTCGTTCACGGCGCCCTTCAGCTCGTCGGGAGTCGTCACATGGACGCCAGTGCCGCCGAAGGCTTCCATCATCTTGTCGTAGCGCGAACCCTTGACGAAGACGGTCGGCGCGGCATCCGAGCCCCCTGTAGGATTGACGTCCGTTCCCCGATAGATGCCGTCATTGTTGAAGATCACGATACAGATCGGAAGGCGGTACCGGCAGATCGTTTCCACTTCCATGCCGGAGAACCCGAAGGCGCTGTCGCCCTCCACCGCCAGCACGGGCTTGCCGGTCTCGATCGCGGCCGCGATGGCGAAGCCCATGCCGATGCCCATCACGCCCCAGGTTCCCACGTCCAGGCGCTTGCGCGGCTGGTACATGTCGATGATGCCGCGTGCGAGATCGAGCGTGTTGGCGCCTTCATTGACCAGGATGGCGTCAGGCCGCTCCTTGATGATGGTGCGCAAGGCACCGAGCGCGCCGTGGAAATCCATCGGCGCCGAGTTCTTCATCAACCTCGGCGCCATCTTGGCGATGTTGTCGTCCCTTTTCGCCTTGACGGCGTCGGTCCATTCGGCGGGCGAAGCGGGCCACTTGCCGTCGATCCCCTTGAGCAGAGCCGAGACGCAGGAGCCGATATCGCCGACCAGCGGAGCCGCGATCTCGATGTTGCTGTCCATCTCCTTGGGGTCGATGTCGATCTGGATGAATTTCTTGGAGCCTGGCTCGCCCCAGCTCTTGCCCTTGCCGTGCGACAGGAGCCAGTTGAGGCGCGCGCCGATCAGCACGACGACGTCGGAATCCTTCAGCACCGTCGAGCGCGCCGCGCCCGCGCATTGCGGATGCGTGTCGGGCAGAAGGCCCTTGGCCATGCTCATGGGCAGGAAAGGAATGCCGCTTTTCTCGATCAGCCCGCGGATAGCATCATCGGCCTGCGCGTAGGCGGCGCCCTTGCCCAGGATGATCAAGGGGCGTTTGGCGTTTCTGAGCACGTCGAGCGCACGCTTGACCGCACCCGGAGCGGGCAGCTGGGCCGGCGCCGGATCGATGACCTTGATGAGCGATCTTGCGCCAGCCTCGGCCTCCATCACCTGACCGAAAAGCTTGCCCGGCAGATCGAGATAGACGCCCCCCGGACGCCCCGAGACGGCGGCGCGGATCGCACGCGCCACCCCGATGCCGATGTCCGCCGCATGCAGCACCCGGAAGGCCGCCTTGCAGAGCGGCTTGGCGATGGCCAGCTGGTCCATCTCCTCGTAATCGCCCTGCTGCAGGTCGACGACCTCGCGCTCGGAGGAGCCGCTGATCAGGATCATCGGGAAGCAGTTGGTCGTGGCATTGGCCAGGGCCGTAAGCCCGTTGAGAAAGCCGGGCGCCGATACCGTGAGGCAGATGCCGGGCTGCTTCGTCAGGTAACCGGCGATCGCCGCCGCGTTGCCGGCGTTCTGCTCGTGCCGGAACGAGATCACGCGGATGCCTTCGGCCTGTGCCATCCGGCCGAAGTCCGTGATCGGAATCCCTGGCACGCCGTAGATGGTCCTGATGCCGTTGAGCTTAAGCGCATCGATGACGAGGTGGAAGCCGTCCGTCAGGTCCTGCTGTGGCTCGACCTCGGCTTTGCTTGCATCGATGTTCTGCACTAATGCGGACATGCCGCGTCCTCCCGAAGATACTTGGCTGCACTGTGTCGCCGTCTGGCCGTTTGGAGAAGCGTTTGGCTTGCTCCGCGAGCCTGAGCGTGTGCGCGCCCGGCCGTTCGTCCGATCCCGCACTACGGGCTTATGAGAGAAGCGTCAAACACGCGGGAAAACAGGACCAACCAGGACGCTCTGCCTCTACGGCGCGGCGGAGCCGATCAATAATCCTGCCAGTGTCCGGCAGCATGATTCATCGGCGCAACCAAGCGCGCCAGACTTGGCGAGGTGACCGCGAGCACGCTGGCTCCAAACCGCTGACCGGCTTCGGCACGACGAAGACATGTTCGCCGGCAAGCCGCATACGGCTGTCGAGGTTGGGGTATCATGCGGGGTGCGATGGTCGCCATCGGGCTTTGGTCCTCCCCAGGGTTCGACGGAAGCGCCTGTTTTGGATCGGCCTGATGAGGGCATCCCGCTGTTACGGGCCACCCACTGCATCACCGTCGTCGTCAACGCCTGCTCATTGTCAGCAATGTTGGCATGCCAAATGCCAGACTGTCAATCAGCCTGTCGTTACTATCGGCCATGGTCGGATGGGCTTCGCCCGGGCATGGGCGGTGTCGGCGGATGCACGAGCCCTCGGCCGAGACTTGACAAAGTCCAGTCGTGGTATGCCAAATGCCATAGCTGACAAATTGGTCTGCGGCGTAGTCGCGCCCTGACTGCAGAAACGAGTGGGAGCAGACTCATGGACGTTCAAGCGACGACGCGCGGCAGCAGCGGGCAAATACGCGGCATCCTGGACAAAGTCCGGGCGGAGGGCCGGACGAGCCTCACGGCGCCCGAAGGCAAACTGCTGTGCGATGCCTACGGGATCCCGGTACCGAAGGAAATGGTCGCTACCTCGGCAGAGAACGCCGCCAAGGCTGCCGCCGACATGGGGTTCCCGGTGGTGATGAAGATCGTCTCCCCCGACATCCTGCATAAGACGGAAGCCGGTGGTGTCATCGTCGGCGTAGCCTCGGCCGAGGAGGCCAAGGCCGGCTACGCCAAGATCCTGGCCAACGCCAAGAGCTACAAGGCAGACGCCAAGATCGAGGGCATCCAGGTCCAGCAGATGCTGAAGGGCGGCACCGAAGTGATCGTCGGCTCCATCACCGACGGCTCCTTCGGCAAGCTCGTGGCCTTCGGCCTCGGCGGCGTGCTGGTCGAAGTCCTCAAGGACATCACCTTCCGGCTCGCGCCCGCCACCAAGGACGATGCCTTGTCCATGCTGGACGGCATCCAGGCCAAGGAGATGCTGCACGGCGTGCGTGGAGGCGACGCCGTCAACCGCGACGCGCTTGCGGACATCATCGTCAGGGTATCGCAACTGGTCAGCGATTTTCCCGAAATCATCGAACTCGACCTGAACCCGGTCTTCGCGACCAAGGACGACGCAGTCGCGGCCGACGTCCGCATCGTGGTGGATTTCGCCTACGAGCCGCGCAAGGCGACCCACACGCAGGACGAGATCGTCACGGCGATGAACCGCATCATGCGGCCCAAGGCGGTCGCGGTGATCGGCGCCTCCGCGGAAGCCGGCAAGATCGGCAATTCCGTCATGAAGAACCTCATCAACGGCGGCTACAAGGGCGATATCTATCCCGTTCACCCCAAGGCCGAAGAGATCCTGGGCTACAAGGCCTACAAGTCGGTCAAGGACGTGCCCGGGGTGATCGACACCGCGGTCTTCGCGATCCCGGCCAAGTTCGTGGCGGGCGCGCTGACCGAGTGCGGCGAGAAGCAGATCCCCGGCGCGGTCCTGATTCCGTCGGGCTTCGCCGAGGCCGGAGAGCCGGAGCTGCAGGACGAGATCGTCGCGGTCGGCAAGAAGTATAACATCCGGCTGATGGGACCGAACATCTACGGTTTCTACTACACGCCGGAAAATCTTTGCGCGACCTTCTGCACGGCCTACGACGTCAGGGGCTCGGCCGCGCTGTCATCCCAGTCGGGGGGCATCGGCATGGCCATCATCGGCTTCTCGCGCTCGGCCAAGATGGGCGTCTCGGCCATCGTCGGTCTCGGCAACAAGTCCGACATCGACGAGGACGACCTGCTGGCCTTCTTCGAGCAGGACCCGAACACCAACATCATCGCCCAGCATCTCGAGGACCTGAAGGACGGCCGCGCCTTTGCGGAAGCCGCCAAGCGCGTCTCCAAAAAGAAGCCGATCGTGGTCCTCAAGGCAGGCCGCACGACGGCCGGCGCCAAGGCAGCCGCGTCCCATACCGGCGCGCTCGCGGGCAACGACAAGATCTACGAGGACGTCTTCAAGCAGGTCGGCGTGATCCGCGCCCGTTCGCTGCGGCAGCTTCTCGAGTTCGCGCGGGGCATTCCGGTGATGCCGACGCCCAAGGGCGAGAACGTCGTCATCATCACGGGTGCCGGGGGCTCGGGCGTGCTCCTGTCCGACAGTTGCGTCGACAATGGCCTGTCCCTGATGGCGATGCCGGCCGATCTCGATGCGGCGTTCCGGAAGTTCATTCCGCCCTTCGGAGCGGCTGGCAACCCGGTCGACATCACGGGCGGCGAGCCTCCCTTGACGTATAAGAACACCGTCAAGCTCGGCCTCGAGGACCCGCGCATCCACGCGCTGATCCTGGGCTATTGGCACACGATCGTGACCCCGCCCATGGTCTTCGCCAAGCTGATGGTCGAAGTGAAGGAGGAGATGAAGGCCAAGGGCATCGAGAAGCCGATGGTCGCGTCGCTCGCCGGCGACGTCGAAGTCGAGGAAGCGGCAGAATACCTCTACCTGAACGGTATTCCGGCCTATGCCTACTCGACCGAACTCCCGGTGGAGGTGCTCGGCGCGAAGTACAAATGGGCTCGGGGCGCCGGCTTGCTCTAACGCCGCCTGAAGCTTCCGGTCGGGCGCGCACACGACGGAGAATAGCGCCCGCGCCGGGCAACATCTTCCGGCCGGGCTCGGTCGGCGTGTGTCGCGTTCGGGGACCCTCACCTATGGGGCGATGTTCCTGGCCGATCCCAAGACCACGTCGATCATCGTAATCGAGCGGCGCATCGCGGCGAGCGAACGGCGCGTCCGGGCGGGTACTCCGGGCGACGTAACTCCCGGCTTGCGGGTCGTCTCCGACAGGCTCATGCTGCATCCCGTGGGCCGACCCGCCCGGTTCGGGAAGGGTCTCGCCACCAAGGGAGGCGAGAATGACGACGCTTTCGCTGATTCTGTCCAGCAAGGGGCGCGACGTGGTGACCTCGGCGCCGCACCGGACCGTGGGCGAGGTCGCTCGGATGCTCAATGAGAAGTCCATCGGCGCCGTCGTGGTGACAGGCGCCGACGGGATCGTGCTCGGCATCTTCTCCGAACGCGACGTCATAAGGGCTCTGGCGGGCGGAGGCGTCAAGGCGCTCGACGACTCGGTGTCGAAACACATGACGTCCCGGGTCGTCACGGCGACCGAGGACACCGGCGTGCTGCAACTTATGGAGCGCATGACCGAGGGCCGGTTCCGCCACATCCCCGTGGTCGAGAATGGCCGCCTCACGGGCCTGGTCTCGATCGGGGATCTCGTGAAGTTCCGCATCGCCGAAATCGAAACCGAGCGGCAGGCCATGCTGGACTACATCGGGACCGCCTGAAGGTATCGCCGGCTTAAAGCGGACTTGATCGTTCGCTCATGCAGGCTCCGCGAGGGACAGCGTTTCGCCATCGGCCTCCACGCGGCGGTAGAAGCAGGTCGGCCGGCCCGTGTGGCAGGCACCGCCGTCGCCGCCGACCTCGACACGTGCCATCAGAACGTCCTGGTCGCAGTCGACCCGAAGTTCGATCAGTTTCTGTACCTGTCCCGACGTGTCGCCCTTGCGCCACAGCGCCTGCCGCGACCGCGACCAGTAATGGACGGTGCCGGTCTGCAGCGTCAGCCGCAGCGCGTCCCGGTTCATGTGGGCCACCATGAGAACTCCGCCATGCGGCCCGACCGTCACACATGTGATCAGCCCGGCCGCATCGAACCGCGGCTCGAACCGTGTGGTCTCCTCGATCGACGGATCACGTGCTGGGCCTTCATGCATCATGTCTCACCCGCTCGCCGCGATGGTCTCGCGGAATCCTCGCCCGCTGCATATATCGGATCGAACCGTCCCTTTCGCGAAGCTACCGCCCTCATGTTGAGCGACATCTACAACGACCGCATTCTCGAACTCGCGGCCAACCTGCCGAGGATCGGGCGCCTGCCATCGCCGGACGCCACCGCGACCGCCCATTCGAAGCTCTGCGGCTCTACCGTGACGATCGACGTCGCGCTAGGCGCGGACGGTATGGTGGCGGATTTCGCCCATGACGTGAAGGCTTGCGCGCTCGGCCAGGCTTCGTCCTCCATCATGGCCCGGAACGTCTTGGGCAGCAGCCCCGACGAACTCCGGGCGTTGCGCGACACCATGCGGGCCATGCTGAAGGCTGGCGGCATGCCGCCTGCGGGACGATGGGCGGACTGCGCGATCCTCGAACCCGTCCGGGATTACAAGGCGCGCCATGCCTCGACGCTGCTGACGTTCGAAGCCGTGGTCGACGCTGTCGAGAAGGCCGCGCAGGCGGCCGGTCCGGCTCGGCTCGCCGGCTGAGGCCCGCATGATCGAGCGCGTCCCTCCGGACCTGTCCTGGCCGGGTCGCCTCGTGGTCGGCGCGATCCGCGTCTACCAGTTGACATTCTCGTCGCTGGTCGGTCGCCGGTGCCGCTACCTTCCGAGTTGTTCCGATTACGCCGTCGAAGCCGTTCGGCTGCATGGCCCTTGGCCCGGCATGTGGATGGCCTCGGCCCGGCTCTGCCGATGCAACCCCTGGGGGGCCTGGGGCTACGACCCCGTGCCGCTCCGGTGCGATCCCATCGAGCCCTGGCGCCCTTGGCGCTACGGCCGGTGGCGGATGCCGGTCCGCCGGGATCATCAGGATCGCGCCAGCAGTTCCGCCGCCAAGCCATAGATCCGCTGCCGCGTGTCGGCCGGGAGATCGTGCAGCACGTCGAGATAGAGGCGGCCCAACGCGCAGAGCCTCGTGTCGGTGAGCGGCGGATCCGGCGTGGTGCCGTCGAGGAGAACGCCGACCTCCTGGGGCGAGACCTGCCGGGACGTCAGGGCCGCCGACAGGGCGTCGAGGTCGGCGTTGGTCGGGGATGACCGGGCGAGGTGGCGGAACCGTCCGTCCTCGATGGCAGCCATTTGCCGATCCGCCAGGGTCGCCACAAGGCCGCGGTGGGCCTCGGTGAAATCGGCGATCGACGGGTTCGTGAAACCGTAGAGGAAATCGACGCATTCCCGGGCATTCAGGGGGGCGAGCCCGTCGAGCACCGCTTGACGGGCGCCGAAATAGCCGTCGAGCGCGGTAAGCCCGGCCTGAGCCGCGAGAATGCCCTGCGATTGCTGGAGGTCGCGCATGGCGTCCCAGATGGCCGCCTTGCCGGTCGGCATCGTGGAGCGCTTCGCCATCTGCTCGACCAGGGCGGCGTAATCGTGCGGGAAATCGCTCCTCAGCTTGCCGTAGAAGCTCGCGAACTCGGGGACCTCCTCGAGCCGTTCCTCTGGGCTAACATGGACAGGCGGGAGCGACGGCGGTTTGTCGGCCCGCGCGGGGACGACCCCGGCCACCTGCGGATGAAGTGCGGTCGCGCGCCAGCCGAGCAGCCCCAGGAGGGCCACCGCAAGCACCAGGAACAAGATACGCAATGCGTGCATCGGCGTGGGTGCCAAAATCGATGCACCACTTTAACCGAAGCGTCATGCCCGGCAAGATCGCGGGCAGAGACCTCGGTGGACCAAGCTGGCGGGTCCTCTGCACCGTGGAACAGCGGACGGGCGATGCGAGGGACACATTGCGCGTGTCCGGCCTTTGCTGTAGCGCCTCATCGCGCCCCTGACCAAGGGCCGCCCCTGCGGGGGGAGGGCTCGACCGCGCGCGCCGCTTACGCCGATCCGTTTCGGCGACTGAGCTTGAAGGAGCATGGCCTTGATCGAACTGACCTTCCCCGACGGGGCCCGCCGATCCTATCCGGCCGGCACGACCGGCCTCGACGTGGCCAAGTCCATCTCGCCGTCCCTCGCCAAGCGCGTCGTTGCCGTGGCGCGCGACGGGATCTTGTCCGATCTCGGCGACCCGCTGGAGGCCGACGCCGGCATCGAGTTCCTGACCCGCGACGATCCCCGCGTCCTCGGCCTGATCCGGCACGACGCCGCCCACGTGCTGGCCGAGGCGGTGCAGGGTCTCCATCCGGGCACGCAGGTGACGATCGGCCCGGTGATCGAGGACGGCTTCTACTACGACTTCTTCCGCGACGAGCCTTTCACGCCCGAGGACTTCGCGGCGATCGAGAAGCGCATGCGCGAGATCGTGGCCCGCGACCAGCCCTTCACCAAGGAGGTCTGGAGTCGTGACCAGGCCCGCAGCTTCTTCGAGCAGCGCGGCGAGGCCTTCAAGGTCGAACTCGTGGACGCGATCCCGGCCGACCAGGATCTCAAGATCTACCGGCAAGGAGACTGGCTGGATCTGTGCCGCGGGCCCCACATGACCTCGACCGGCAAGGTCGGCACGGCCTTCAAGCTGATGAAGGTGGCGGGTGCCTACTGGCGCGGTGATTCCAACAATCCCATGCTGTCGCGCATCTACGGCACGGCCTTTGCGAGGCAGGAGGATCTTGACGCGCACCTGAAGCGCCTGGAGGAGGCGGCCAAACGCGATCATCGCCGCCTCGGCCGCGAGATGGACCTGTTCCACTTCCAGGAAGAAGGCCCCGGCACGATCTTCTGGCATCCCAAGGGCTGGAACCTGTTCCAGACCCTGATCGGCTACATGCGTCGGCGGCAGGAAGCGGCGGGCTATATCGAGGTCAACACGCCGATGATCCTCGACCGGTCGCTCTGGGAGACCTCGGGCCATTGGCAAACCTACCGCGAGCACATGTTCGTCACGACGACCGAGGACGACCGCGTCTTCGCCCTGAAGCCGATGAACTGCCCGGGCCACGTCCAAATCTTCAAGAATGGCCTGAAGAGCTATCGCGATCTTCCTTTGAAGATTGCGGAATTCGGTACCGTGCATCGTTACGAACCATCGGGCGCCCTGCATGGCGTGATGCGGGTACGCGCCTTCACGCAGGATGACGCGCACATCTTCTGCACCGACGACCAGATCATGGCCGAGTGCTTGAAGGTCAACGACCTGATCCTGTCGATCTATGCGGATTTCGGCTTCGACGACGTGGCGATCAAATTGTCGACGCGGCCCGAGAAGCGCGTCGGCTCGGACGCGGTCTGGGACAAGGCCGAGGCGGCGTTGGGGCGCGTGCTGGAGAACGTGGCGGCGCGCGGCGTCGCGACCTCGATCAACCCCGGCGAGGGAGCCTTCTACGGACCGAAGCTCGAATACGTGCTGCGCGACGCCATCGGCCGCGACTGGCAGTGCGGCACGCTGCAGGTCGATTTCAACCTGCCAAGCCGTTTCGGCGCGTTCTACATCGACCAGGCAAGCGACAAGGTCACGCCCGTGATGCTGCACCGGGCCATGTTCGGCTCGCTCGAACGCTTCACCGGCATCCTGATCGAGCATTACGCCGGGCATATGCCGCTGTGGCTGTCGCCCGTGCAGATCGTGGTGGCGACCATCACCCAGGACGCCGACGATTACGCGCTCCAGTTGATCGCGGAGGCGCGCCGCATGGGCCTCAGGGTCGAGGGCGACCTGCGCAACGAGAAGATTCCATACAAGGTGCGCGAGCACTCGATGGCCAAGATCCCGGTGCTGCTCGTGGTGGGCCGCAAGGAAGCGGCGGAGCGCAGCGTGTCGATGCGCCGGCTGGGCTCGCCGGAGCAGACGGCCGGCAGTGCGGAAGCCGTGCTGGCCGCACTCGTCGATGAGGCGGTCGCCCCCGACCTGCGGCGGACCATCACGTCCGCGGCGGTGGCGGAAGCCGCGGAGTAGCGCGGCTTCTCACTTCGGCGCCTCGGCGGCCGGCATCGTGGCCGGCGCTGTCGCAGAGGAAGCGGGCAAGTCCGCTGTCGGAGGCGCGATCGGCGTTGCAGCCGCGGGAGCGGCAGGGGCCGCAGCCGCGGGAGCGGCAGGGGCCGCAGCCGCTGCCTCCTGCAAGGCCTTCGCCTGCGGCGGCTTCGGATCGCCCAGCAACAAGGCCGGCTTGCCGCCATCGACCAGCGCGGCCCAGACCTTGGCGCCGCGCGGTGCCCAGAGCACGTCGAGCGTGTTTCCGGCGCAGTCATGGACCTTGCAGACGCGGTCGAGTCGATAGGGCGTGCCGCCGATGTCGACGCTCTTCGACGGAACCGCCGTGCCTTCGCCCTGGCTCACGATCGCCTTGACCCAATCGGGCGCCTCCCTGGTCTTCACGAGGCGGGCGAGGTTCCCCCTGTAGGGCTGCAGCGCCAGGACGTCGAAGATATAGGGGTCGGGCTCGGCGGCTTGGACCCCGCCCGCGAGGCCGAGGCAGGTGACGAGCGCAAGCGGGGTGAATCGCATGAGGAACTCTCGGAACGCGTGACGATGGCTCGGAGTGTCGCGCCGCGCGGCGCCGGCATCAAGCGTTTTGGAGCCGCGGTCGGCGGCGGCCGGCCTTGCCGCGGACCGAGAGGCCTAGAACGCCTTGAACGTAATGATGGTGCGTGTGTCGACGATGCCAACGATCGGCTGGACCTTGTCGCCGACGAAATGGCCGATGTCGGTCTCGTTCGACACGTAGAACTTGGCCAGTATGTCGTAATCGCCCGCGATGGAATAGATCTCGGAGGCGATCTCGGCCTCGGCCAGGGCACTCGCCACATTATAGGTCTTGCCGAGGGCGCATTTGATCTCGACGAAGAAGGTCTGCATGGATGTTTGTTCCCGGCGACGGAATCGGCCCATCAATGTGCGATGACTTCCACGTCGCGGTCGAGGGCGGATTGCACCTTGAACTCGGACTGGAAGGTCTTGCCGGCGTGGCGGGCGATTGCCACGTAGTCGCCCTCGGCCAGCACCAGCGATGGGAAAGCACCGATCAGTTCGCGAATCACATCGCCGCCCGGCGTCAGGATGGTGAAGCTCGTATTGGCCAGGGCCTCGCCGCCAGGCGCGTTGACGAGCTTCAGCGTCAGCATGGCGGCACGGTGCTTCACGGTTGCCTGCAGGAGCTTGCCGGCCTGCACGCGGAGGTCCGCGCTGACCATGGAATTGGTGTTGCTGACCGGCGTCAGCGAGCCCACCCCCTCGGTATCGAGGTAGGTCGAGACGATGTGGTAGCTCCCTTCCGGCAAGCAGATCACCTGGCCCGGCTTGGCGCTGGCCACCACCAGCTTGGCTTCGGGGTTGCTGTGGTCGGGTACGAAGATTTTGAGCGACAGCCTGTCGGGCGGGATCGGCGCGTCGCCCAGCGTGCCGTCGACCTCGATGGCGCCGGCATTGAGATTGACGCGCTCGCTCGTCACCTTGTCGAGGACCGAGATCCGCCGCATGGCGCCGGCATAGCCGTAAGTCGCATGGACCACATAGGTGCCATCCGGCAGGTTGAAGGCCGGTTGCGGATCGGCCGATTGAGCCACGACCTTGTGGGTCCCGTCGAGGGCGGCAACGTCGGCGAAGACGCGCCACAGCAGGCCGTTGCGGACCAATGGCGGATCGCCCGTCAGGGTAGCGGACAGATGAAGGATGCCGTGGCCGGGTTCCGGAACCTCGCCCGGACCGCGAGGCCCCGGCGAGGCCGGGGCACTCTGCGGCGCTGGCCCACCGGCGGAGCCTGGCGAAGCCGGTCCCGGCGTTCCCGACGGAGCCGGAGTGCTGGGCCCCGCCACGGCGGGTTGCACCTGCGTGCCGGCCTGCTGGGCGTCGGCCGGAAGGACCGGCACCGATGCCAGGACCAGCAGAACGGCGGTGCGGCGGAGCAGGGCGGGTCGAAGCAAAAGAAGGCCGGAAGCGGGAGATGTCGGGAGAGGACCGGGATGGCCGAGGATTCCGCCCGCATCAAGGCGCGCCGCTCGGCGACCGCCCCGCGGATCCTTGGCTTGAAGCCGCGGCACATCCGTGCTTTGCCACCCCGATGACCGATAGCACGACCAATCCGACGATCGCGCTCCTGCAGACCCGCAGGTCCGTGCCGCCCATGACCATGGCCGGACCGGGACCCACGCCCGACGAGATGGACATCATTCTGGGCATCGCGGCCCGCGTGCCGGACCATGGCAAGCTGGCGCCGTGGCGCTTCATCGTGTTCGAGGGCGACGGGCGCGCCAGGGCCGGAGAGGTCATCGCGTCGATCTTCGCGGCCGACAATCCGGACGCGGCGTCGGCCCGGCTCGCGCTGGAGCGCAGGCGCCTGGAGCACGCGCCGGCCGTCATTGCGGTGGTGTCACGCGCCGCTTCCCACGCGAAAATCCCCGAGTGGGAACAGCTCCTGTCGGCGGGGGCGGTCGCCATGAACCTCGTGGTGGCGGCTTGCGCCCTCGGCTTCGTGACGGCATGGCTGACGGAATGGTACAGCTACGACGCGCGGGTCGGCGCGGCCCTGGGGCTCGCCGAACACGAGCGGCTGGTCGGCTTCGTCCATGTCGGCCGCCCGACCGTCACGGTCGAGGATCGGGCCCGGCCCGCCATGGCCGAGATCGTCACGCGATTCTGAACCCACAATGGGCAAGCGGCCGCGATGCACGAAAGCATCACGACCTTTGCCCCGAGGGTCGGGGCCGGCTGTCTCCGCAGCGTCTAGGCCTCCGGTCGCGCCTGCGTTCCGACGTGCGTTCGAAGTTTGGAGCGATACCCCATCGCTTGCGGACCGGCGTGTTTGTCGCTATCAGCGAAGACGCTGCGGGCGTAGTTCAATGGCAGAACGGCAGCTTCCCAAGCTGCATACGAGGGTTCGATTCCCTTCGCCCGCTCCAGTTCGTGTGCCGCGAACCATCCTGGTGGATAAACGAACCATCGGGTGGACTCGGTGGCAGAAGCCGGACCTGACATGACCCCCTGAAACTCCTCCAGCGATTGGTAGAGTCCGGCCCATTGAGAGGACGGACGAATGAAGAAATCGAGGTTCACCGAGGAGCAGATCGTCGGTGTGTTGAAGGAGCAGGAGGCGGGGATCACCGTTGCCGAGCTTTGCCGGAAATACGGGGTGAGCTCGCCCACCTTCTACAAGTGGAAGGCTGCGAACAACCAGCCGCATTCCACTGCGGCGACGCCGTCGGCGGTAAACCCCCGGTGCTCTGTCGCACCTCGTGCGGCTTCCATCGGCTCGGTGTTGTGAACAAGTTTGGCGCGGATCTTCGTCGTACAGGTACCGTTTTCCTTGACAACCCCCGATCCGTGTATCTGCATTACTCTGACCATTATGTAGCGATCGAAGGAGCACATCTTGCGCTGCACACTCATATCACTGGTTTTGTCCGCCACGTTGGCTTCGGTAGCGATGGCTGAGGCTCAGACAACCTATTCCTTCCCCAATACGCTCGCTGTTGTCCCGACGGGGCAGATGAGCCGCATTGGATTGACGACGAACCTGGATATCAATTGTAACTTCCTTGGATACCAGCAGACAGACGTCGTTAGCCCTCCGTCGAACGGCCAAGTATTCATCAAGCACCTTCGCTCAGAATATCCCACCTACGCGTCCAACTCGGACCGTGTTTCGTGTGATAAGGTGAAGCGGCCCGGACTGGAAATCCTGTATAAGTCGCAGCCTGGCTTCACCGGTACAGTCGATCTCGTCATACGCATGCTGGACCGGAACCACGTCCCGCTCTTTAAGCCATACACAATTCAAGTGCAGTGACTGACCGCAATGGCGCTGGTCACCCCCGAGCGGTGAATCGCTGCAGCCCCTGAGTTCAAACGAAGGTAAGCGGGGCAGTAAGAGATCTGCCTACCTGGTCCAGCGAAATGGTTCCCAAGGATCGACGGGGGCGGTTGAAGTCAGCCAGTCTATCGGCTTCGTTCGGGAAAGGCCGCTTACCCACCGTGTTAGATCGCGTCGGGCGGCTTCTGGACACACCAGGGAACGCTCACCAGAGATCCGACTAAGCCTGCAGAGAGCGGCCGAGCGAGATGGTCGGCTGAGCCACAAGCACCCGACCGTCCAATGAGATCGTTCGCTTCCGAGCTGAGTGCGAAATTCGAAACGCCGGCCCAACGGTTTCGTTCGTAGTGGGCGGTCAGTCCAACCAGTTCGTTCGATTAGTCTACTGGTTGGTTCGCTTCCGGCCTAAACCTGGGACGCAGCAGTCCAGTAGGATGGTTCGCGGCACAGTTCGTGTGCCCAAGCGTTTCACGCGCACGTCAAACGGAAATCCTGCGACATAACCTGAGGCGAGGATTGCTCACTCAGGCGAGCGGCGCGACCCCCCCGACCTCTTGAAGTCGAGGTTTCGGCGGAGAAGTCGTCTGCCGCCGCAAGGTCGCGCAGCATCAGGTCAGACGATCTCAGACAATCCCGAATAGACGGGGAAAGCCCAGGTCTCCATCCAAGACGGCTGAGCCGGAGCTTGCGCAATGTCGCGATCCGCTGTCCTGATTTCATTCGACAGATCGTCGACATTGGTTTTCGTCATCTTCTCGCCATTGGTGTTCCGCTTCAAGGGCGGCCATGAAGCTGTTCGAGCATTGGACATTCGATGTACCCGGCTAGGTGAATTCTGACCTCGCCGCAGATACACTGGCCAACCAGGTTCGCACAGGGGGTGGAGTGCATGGCAGGTGTGCAGTGCAACATAACCGTTCTCCCGCAGCGAACGGCGACCATCGGGATCGGATGATGTCGTCCCACGCCGGCCTGGTCTCGCGCGTAGCCGGACCGGCAGTTCGCAGACCCGTGAGGAAGCCGAAGCGGCCTTGGTTCAGATCTGGCGAGGGACCCGACCCGAAAAAAGCTCGGTCAGTGTGAGCGCCGTCGATCTGACGCGTCCGCCCAGTATGGCCATTCGCTCGGGTGGCATCCGCACGGTCGGGGCCGAGATCGAAACGGCGCCGATGGGATCGAGATGCTCGTCCAGTATGGCGGCGGAGACGCAGCGCATGCCGACCGTGTGCTCTTCGTCGTCGCACGCCCACCCACGCCGGCCGGTCTCGGCGACGTCGGCCAGCAAGGCTTCGCGACTGCCATGCGTCTTGATCGTAAACCGCTCGAGGGTGGCGCTCGCCAGCATGTCCCGCCGAAACGACTCCGAGCCGGAGGCCAGGATGGCCTTGCCGGCAGCGGACGCGTGCAAGGGAAGGCGCCGCCCGAGACGGAAGAATGCGCGCACCGCAGCATGACTCTCGGCCTGGGCCACGCAAACGATTTCATTCCGGTCGAGCATTGAGACATTCACGGTCTCGTCGACCTCGGACAAGAGCTCCCGAATGATCGGTCGTGCGATATCGGGGAGCTTCCTGATCCGCAGATAAGCGGATCCGATGCGAAACAGGCCCACCCCGACCGTCCAAGACCCGGCCTCATGGTCCTGGCTGACGAGGCCGCGACGAAGCAACGTCGCGAGCAGACGATGCACCGTGGACGGCGGCAGCTCGGCCTGCCGCGCCACCTCGCTCAACCCCAGCCCGTCGCTGCCGGCTAAGATCTGCAGCAATACGATGGCGCGATCGAGGGATTGCACCTCCGTGCTGCCCTCGCCGTTCGCCGACGATGGCCTGCCACGCCGTCGCAACGTCGTTACGGTGTCGGTCATGGGACCTCCTCCTCCTCGTTCCGGCTCCAAGCACATAACCCTTCCGCTAATTTCCGTCCAGCGGGATGGTTTTTTGTATTGCGGACAAATCAGGAAGGTGACATATTTTCTGCCATACGGATTAATTTCTCAAAACGATCTCGGAAAGGTATCGGAGTGAGAGAGCGCTTTGGTCGCAGCGATCAGGTCGCCCTCCGGCATCGCGCCCCAGCGGATGCCCCAGTGCCCGACGGATGCATCGAGAAGACAACCGGCAAAGCCGAGGCCGGACGAGGGAGCGACATATGAAAGTCTGTATCTACGGGGCCGGAGCCATCGGGGGCTATCTCGGGGTGCAACTGGCCAGGGCCGGCGCCGACGTGAGCCTGGTGGCGCGAGGCGCCCACCTCGAGGCCATGCGGTCGAACGGTTTGACGCTGCTCATCGATGGCGAGCAACACAACGCTCGCCTGAATTGCACGGACGATCCCTCCGCATTGGGACCGCAGGACTATGTTTTCGTGTCCCTCAAGGCGCATTCCGTTCCGGCCATCGTCGATGCCATGGCGCCGCTTCTCGGAAACGACACGGGCGTGGTCACGGCCGTGAACGGCATTCCCTACTGGTATTTCCACCGTCATGGAGGAGCCTTGCAGGGGTCCACCCTCCAGAGCGTCGATCCCGGCGGGCGCCAATGGGATGTGCTTCGTCCCGAACGCGCCATCGGATGCGTCGTCTATCCGGCCACCGAGGTCGTCGAGCCTGGGGTGATCCAGCACGTCTACGGCGACAAGTTTCCCTTGGGAGAGCCTTCGGGCGAGCGGACCGATCGAGTCGAAAAGCTGAGCGCGCTGATGACCGCGGCCGGCCTGCGCGCGCCTGTGCTCGACAATATCCGCGATGAGATCTGGCTCAAGCTTTGGGGCAATCTGTGCTTCAACCCGATCAGCGCGCTCACGCATGCCACCCTGGACGTTATCGCGTCCGATGAAGGGACGCGCATGGTCGCCAAGAGCATGATGGCAGAGGCCCAGACCATTGCCGAACGCCTGAACATCCGCTTCCGCGTCGACATCGAACGGCGGATCGACGGGGCTGGCGCGGTCGGCGCCCATAAGACCTCGATGCTGCAGGACCTCGAACGCGGGCGGGCGATGGAAATCGACGCGCTCGTCAGCGTCGTGCAGGAGCTCGGGCGCAAGACGGCAACTCCGACACCGACCATCGACACGGTGCTGGCGCTCGTCCGCCAGCGGGCCGTGACGGCCGGGCTGCACTGATGTTCCCGGACGGTCGTCTCGCCCGTTCGACAGCTCGCCCGGGCCTCCCGCCGATTCGCGAGGATCGGGCCGGGGTCTTGGCCCGGTCGTCCGCGCGAGGCGGTACGGCGGGGGAGAAACGCGGCGCCGCTACCATGCGGACCCGATCTGGAGCGGAGCGGAGACTTTCATGACACTCTGGATGCGGTTCGAGCATGCCGGTACGACCGGCTTTGGGACGCTCGAAGCAGACACCATCACGGTCCATCGCGGCGACATGTTCCGGGGCCCGGAGCCCACGGCCAAACGATTGCCTTTGGCCGACGTGAGCGTGCTGACGCCCACCCAACCCTCCAAGATGATCGCGCTCTGGAACAATTTCCGCGAACTTGGCGCCAAGCTCGGCGTCGCGGCGCCGGAGGAGCCGCTCTACCTCCTGAAAGCAGCCTCGTCCTACGTGGGCCCGGGCGCCGCGATCCATCGACCCAGATCCTACTCCGGCCGCGTGACCTATGAGGGCGAACTCGGTATCGTGATCAGGGCCACCTGCAAGGATGTTTCGGAAGCCGAAGCCCAGCACTGCATCTTCGGCTATACCTGCGCGAACGATGTGACGGCCGCCGACATCCTGCACAAGGATCCGACCTTTCCCCAGTGGGTCCGGGCCAAGAGCTATGACGGCTTCGGCGCTTTCGGCCCGGTGGTCGCGACCGGTCTCGATCCCGGCGCCCTGTGGGTACGCACGGTCCTCAACGGTCAAGAGCGGCAACGCTATCCCATTGCCGACATGATCTTTCCGGCCGCGAAGCTCGTCAGTCTCCTGTCGCAGGACATGACCCTGTCGCCGGGCGACGTGATCTGCTGCGGCACGTCGATCGGCGTGGGCACGATGAAAGAGCCGATCAACCTCGTCGAGGTCGCAATCGACGGCATCGGAACCCTGCGCAACCAGTTCCACAACGGTTGAACTCGCGCCTTTCCCGCAGGCCATGGTGGCTCGGCAAGCGAGCGGAAAGCCACCGCGTCAGTGAGCCAGGATGGCGAGCAGCAGCAGGGCCACGATGTTGGTGATCTTGATGGCCGGGTTGACGGCAGGACCGGCCGTATCCTTGTAGGGGTCGCCGACGGTGTCGCCCGTGACGGAGGCCTTGTGGGCCTCCGAGCCCTTGAGGTGGCGAACGCCGAGCTTGTCGACGAAGCCGTCCTCGAAGCTCTTCTTGGCATTGTCCCAGGCGCCGCCGCCCGACGTCATCGAGACCGCCACGAACAGCCCGTTGACGATGACGCCGAGCAGCATGGCGCCGAGGGCCGCAAAGGCCGAGGCCTTGGATCCCGACAGGAACAGCACCCCGAAATAGGCCACGAAGGGCGCCAGCACCGGCAGCAGCGACGGCACGATCATCTCGCGGATGGCCGCACGGGTCAGCATGTCGACGGCACGGCCGTAGTCGGGCCGATCGGTGCCCTCCATGATGCCGGGCTTGGTCTTGAACTGGCGGCGCACTTCCTCGACCACGGCGCCCGCCGCCCGGCCGACCGCCGTCATGGCGATGCCGCCGAACAGGTAGGGGATCATGCCGCCGAAGATCAGCCCGGCCACCACGTAGGGGTTCGAGAGGTCGAACGACACCGGCCCGACGTCGCGGAAGTAGGGGATCGTGTCGCCGTGGCTGGCGAAATAATTGAGGTCGTTGGAATAGGCCGCGAACAGCACCAGCGCGCCCAGGCCCGCCGAACCGATCGCATAGCCCTTGGTCACGGCCTTCGTGGTGTTGCCGACGGCGTCGAGCGCATCGGTCGAGTGTCGGACATCCTTGGGTAGACCCGCCATCTCGGCGATGCCGCCCGCATTGTCGGTGACCGGCCCGAAGGCGTCGAGCGCCACGATCATGCCGGCGAGGCCCAGCATGGTGGTAACCGCGATGGCCGTGCCGAAGAGGCCGGCCAGCTGGAACGTCGAGATGATGCCGGCGATGATGACCAGCGCCGGCAGGGCCGTCGCCTCGAGCGACACGGCGAGGCCCTGGATGACGTTGGTACCGTGGCCCGTGACGGAAGCCTGGGCGATGGACACCACGGGGCGCTTGCCCGTGGCGGTGTAATATTCGGTGATCACCACGATCAGGCCGGTGACGACCAGCCCGACGATGCCGCAGTAGAACAGGTTGAGGCCGGTGACGTCGCGTCCCGCGACCGTGCCGACCAGCCCCCATCCGGTCACGAAGTGGGTCGCCACGGCAAGGCCGACGATCGACAGCACGCCCGTCACGATCAGGCCCTTGTAGAGCGCCCCCATGATGGAATTGTCGGCGCCCAGCCTGACGAAATAGGTGCCCACGATCGACGTCACGATGCAGGTGCCGCAGATCGCCAGCGGGTAGATCATCACCGAACCGAGGACCGGCAGGCCGGCGAAGAAGATCGAGGCCAGCACCATGGTGGCCACCACGGTGACGGCGTAGGTCTCGAAGAGGTCGGCCGCCATGCCGGCGCAGTCGCCGACGTTGTCGCCGACGTTGTCGGCGATGGTAGCGGGGTTGCGCGGGTCATCCTCGGGGATGCCGGCTTCCACCTTGCCGACGAGATCGGCGCCGACATCGGCACCCTTGGTGAAGATGCCGCCGCCGAGGCGGGCGAAGATCGAGATCAGCGAGGCCCCGAAGCCCAGCGCCACCAAGGCGTCGATGACTTCGCGGTCGATTGTATTGTCGGGCCCGATGCCGTGCCCCATGGGGCCGGTCAGCACGTAGTAGTAGCCCACCACCCCGAGCAGGGCGAGGCCCGCCACCAGCATGCCGGTGACGGCGCCGGCCTTGAACGCGATGTCGAGCCCGCCCGACAGCGAACGGGCGGCCGCCTGGGCGGTTCGGACGTTGGCTCGCACCGACACGTTCATGCCGATGAACCCGGCCGCGCCCGACAGCACGGCGCCGACCAGGAAGCCGACCGCGACCGCCCAGGAGAGCAGAAGACCGAGCCCGACGAAGATCACGACCCCGACGATGCCGATGGTGATGTACTGCCGCCGCAGATAGGCCTGCGCGCCCTCGGCGATCGCGCCTGCGATCTCCTGCATGCGGGCGCTACCCGGGTCGGCCGCCATGACCTGGTTGACCGTAACGACGCCATAGGCGATCGCCAGTATGCCCGACAGAATGATCAGCCAGATCGGGTTCATCGTGCTTCAGCCTCCTCAGACAATGGCGCGACGATGCCCCCGATGGGGTCTTGTCGGCAACCGCCATTGCTACGTTTCCGCTTCCGTCTTGCCAGAACTCCCCAGCTTCCGCAATCGGACGGCGGCTCTCGCGCGACGGCGCCCGAAACCATCGCCCGCCCGGCTCGTTCATGCTTGCATCGGTCGACCGCGGCGGAGGACGCCAGCCGGCCGATCCTGATGCTCAGCCGAGAACCTCATGACCTTGGATCCGTCCGCCTATCGCCTCTGCCTCGTCACGGACCGCGCCCTCGCCCGTGGACGCCCCCTGGTGGAGGTCGTATCGCGGGCCGTCATGGGGGGCGTCACCATGGTGCAGCTTCGCGAGAAGACCGCCACGACCCGCGCCTTTCTCGACGAGGCGCGTGCCTTGAAGGCGCTGCTGGACGGCCGGCACGTGCCGCTGATCGTTAACGACCGGGTCGACATCGCGCTGGCGATCGGGGCCGACGGCGTCCACCTCGGCCAGAGCGACATGCCGGTCGAGATCGTGCGGGCCCTGGTCGGGCCCGGCAAGCTCATCGGGCTGTCGATCACCGACGCCGAACAGATCGGCCGGGCCGATGCCGCAGCGGCCGATTACCTCGGGATCGGCCCCATCCACCCGCAGAAGACCAAGCCCGACGCTTCCACCCCGCTCGGCCTCGGCGGTTTCGCCAGGCTGAGGCGGCTGAGCGGCAAGCCGGTCCTGGCGATCGGCGGCGTCACGGCGGCCGACGTTCCGATGCTGGCCGAGGAGGGCGCCACCGGGGTCGCGGTGGTCAGCGCCATCATGGCGGCCGAGGATCCGGAAGCCGCGGCGCGGGCCTTCATGGCGGCGTGGCAGACTGAAACGGCGTGACCGTCCCTTAGGCTCCGCCTCGCAACCGCGATGGCGACGGACCGCCCCGCCCGCAGGGTTGATGGAGAGACGGTGGGGCGAAACGACTTTTCCGGCGGCCGAACTTGAGATCCGGGCCTGATGGCGGAGGTGGTGCGGACGGCGGGAGTCGAACCCGCACTCCCTGAGGATGCAGATTTTCGTACCACTTCGACTTTCGCCGCCGCCGCCCGATGTCCGCGGGCGGCGTTCGTGGTCTGGACTATCCCTTCGCCATCTCTCGAGAACAACGAGGATTAGGCGCCGCCCGTCTAGTCTCTACACCTTCCCCTCACGGGGCTTGGCTCGGGATTGGCTTAGGCGCGAGCCGTTAGCTTTCCCCGAATTTGAGCGGTTCTACGTCGAGGATTTCCCCCCGGGCACTCCAATGAAGTCTGCTGCGTCTACCGGTTTCGCCACGTCCGCCCAAACGGCCGAGGCCGCGAGCCGACACTAGCCGACCGCGCCGCGCCCCCGCAAGGCAGCAGACCGGACGGTACTGTCTCAGTTCGAAACCCGAGCGGAGTCAGCCACAATTGGCATGCCGTTCGACATCACCAAGGCTATGGTCTGTTAGGGTGAAGGTTTACGGACGCCGGCCGACGCAGGTCGAGCGTCTGGGCGGAGGGCCGGCGTCCGTAAGCCGCCCATGGACGAACGCGCGGGGGTCGTCCCGCGCTATGGGGATTTGGCGGAACGGTCGA
>JAABUJ010000239.1_pt1 | contig 121044 bp, 126 predicted proteins | sample 5559131 | NCBI WGS metagenome assembly JAABUJ01 (sample SAMN10711875, study PRJNA513366) | rock metagenome | isolation source: Antarctica rocks | place: Antarctica: Victoria Land, Mt New Zealand nord | collected 2016-01-07 | reverse complement strand
CCCCCCCCCCCCCCCCCGGGGGGGGGGGGGGGCCCCGGGCCCCCCCCCCCCCCCCCCCCCCCAAATAGAAAAAGAGTGGCGCCCAAGCGTGCACACGCGCGCACATACTTGTTGCGACCAAGTCTGATAAGGGACGGGCGAGGCCACAAGCCTGCCTTTTGCCAAGAACAGGGCACACAGCTCCACCTTAAAAGGCATCGGTGCATGCACACATGCACTCGTGGATACATAAAAGGTGGTTGGACCAACGGTGCCACGTGTAGACCGTCCATTGTCCCCGCCAGGCTGTAATAGGATCAGTCTCGTCTACAAGGGGGCATGAGCTCACGCACCAAAGCAAAAATCATGAGTTGCTGCTGCACAGGCTTGGGCAACCAAATGGCTCGCTTCATGCATGTGCATGCAATGTGGCTGCATGCTGCCTAGGCAGATAGGGCTATCGATTTCACTTCCAAATATAACAGAATGAAAAAGGCGCATGGCGATGTTGCAAGAGTGATACGGTTCTTACAAGCACTGCTAGAATCTGTGTGGCTGCAGACGATTACACGACGTGACAGCCCGGGGCTGAGACTACACTGCTTAACAGGGTCCAAGGGGTTGAGATTATGGGGTTGTAGCAGCTCTTCAGATTTTGAAAGCTAGTTTGACAGAAGCAAAATTGCAGCAATCCAGAAGGTCTCGTTACCGCTGCTTTACAAGGGGCCGTCTCATGGCGGTGCATGTTTAGCACATGATCTGCGTGTATTTCTCGCATTCATTGCTGCTCAACTAAACCGCACCCACCCCCGACAGAACACGTCAGCACGTTCGTGTTCTGCCCACCAAGTTTTGATCGTGTCAACCTACTCCCGTCACTGCAAGCTCATGCGAACAATGAAGGAGGGGACAGTGCTTCAGCTACATGACAGTGAGGAGGGTGTGTGCGCAAGGGCACCACCCTCCCCTCTGCAAAAGGAAAGGTGTGACAGCCGGGTGTGCACATACGCACACTCGCCACCAACAAGCTAGAGAAGGGGACGGGCGAGGCCACGACCATGCAGTTTGCTAATCACAGGGCGCAAAGCTCCCCTGCACCCCAAAGCGGCAGGTATTGCACATGCACACATGCACCCATGGGGAAAAAAGTGGTGGTTGGGCCAGTGGTGACGCATGTGGGCTGTCCATCTAAACTATAGGCTAATGAAACCGTCCTCCGCTACATACGCGGCGCTCGCGCAGCCACGGCAACCACATCATGAAGCGTCGCTGCACGGGCGTTGGCATCCCATGTGGCTCTCTTCATGCATGTGGATGCTATGCGGCCGCTGCAACCAGCGCCACAGCCGCAGCTGCCTTTCCTGCCCACTTTCAAAGTGGCCCGAAAAGAAACACCAACAGGGAGCGCAGGCCAGTGCAGTGCTATCAGCGCCGAGCACTGTCACGCCAACCACCGGATGGGTAATTTGCCCGCATACGCAGCACCGCGCTGGGGTTGGGTGCACAGTCACCCACCCATGCAGCCGTAACCCTCTAGGAGCCCTGGATGGCGTAGGTGCCCGGCGCGGGCGGCGGCAGCAGGCCGCGGCCGTTGGGGGTGCCGTCGTCGCGGATGCTGGTGAGCGCCTCGGTGAGGTAGAACTCGCCGGGCACGCTGTCGGGCGTGGGGCCCGTGAGCGGGCCGACGATGGGGCCCAGCGCCGCCACAGACTCCTGCACGCCACAAGAGACTGCTGTTGGCACAGGGGGTCATGCGCAGAGGCACAGCCCGCTCTCTGCCACAAGTGCTTCTCATCGTCCGAGCAATGAACTTGTGTTTAAGTTGCGTGTGCGCAGCTGAGACCCAGCGCATACATACATTTGGGCAAGCCTGTAGATGTTATTGCGTGCTTGCTGCCAGCCCCGATCGCGCTACACAAGTAGCTGAGAACATACATGGGCGCACAGTAGGCGCAACATGCAGGTGCAGGGCGCGCGGCACGGGCGGGCGCGGGGCGCGCCTGGCCCGATGAGATGGCGTATTTGGGGATGTCCTCGGTGCCGGGGTCGGTCACATTGAAGCCGACCGGCGAGGTGATGACGCCGTTGAGGCCGTTGGGGAAGAAGCCGCCGATGCCGTTGGGGCTGCCGACCGTCAGGATGTTGATGTGCTGGTGCGGCACACGGCAGCGCGTCAGCCCCACGCCCGGCAGGCATGCATGGAGTTCAGCACCGCCCTGCAGGCGGCAGCTGCCACAAAGGATGTCCCATCGCGCAGGGCCGCTCGTGCAGAGGCACGCGGCGCACCATCTGGGGCGTGCGCGAGAAGGTGAGGCCGCGGATGTCGGTCGGGATCATGTTGGGGAACTGGTCCGGCACCGCGATGTTGCGCGGGTCGGCTTGCACCAGGCCCTGGTCGTCCAGCTGCGCGCAGGGCGTGCCATCTCCGTGAGCATTTTACGCAAACACACTGATGGCCATGCCGGGCTCTCCTCAGAGCACATGCGCTGCATGCACATACCACACCTGGAGGCGCACGCGCAGGAGGCATCGCCCGTGCAGGCACTGATCTTGGCCTCGCATGCAGGCAGGCACGCGCAAGACCCAGTTCTGCACAGGCTCTAATAAACCCGCCTGCTCATCACAGCCCGTCACAAAGGCAGGCACTGCTCCCCTGCACAGAGCTCCGCTAAAACAGTGCAACCTTGCCCATGCTGCTCCAGCCAGAGGCGCATGGCACTGGCGGCATGCAGCAGGCGCGTCCTGCCGAGTGTAATGGCACCTGGGGGCCGTCCAGGCTGTCGCGGAAGGCCGACACGCGCGCGACGACCTGCAGGACTGTCTCGTTGAAGGGCGGCACGATCTGGGTGCGCATGTTCCACAGCAGCATGCGCTGCGCGGCCGCATGCAGGCGGTCAGGCCAAGCTGAGTTATTGATCACTGACATAACATGCAGCGCTGCACATTCTACTGGGCTCCTGCGGCGTCACCTACAGGGACATGCATGCAAGTGCAAAGAGGATTCCTGGCCAATCCACCTGTCATGCTGCCAGGCTTCTGGTCACGCCAAAGGGATCAGAATTGTGTGAAGTACAGCACGGTAGCCGCGTTGCAAAAAACCATGAAGCAGCCTTTCTGCTTGTCACACCAGCTGCGGTTTGCCACCCTGGCCTCTGCACTTGCAGCGAAGCGCATGGCGCAGGGCCGCTCTGGCCACAGCCTGCGAATACACGCGCGGCGTTGCGACGGGCGCGGAGCATGCATGGCCCACCTCCACAGCTGCCTGCCCTGTGGCGCTGGTCGCCAGGCCGGCGATGCCGTTGGCGAGGACGGGGTTGGTCGTGAGAGCGATCGCGCCCTGCCGGATGCGCATGGTGGTGGGTCAAGGGCGGGCTGATCGCTGACTAGTTGGGAGTGCTCGGCTGAGTCAGCAGCGTCGTTGCATGTATTCTGCATGTGTGCTTGACGCATCTTTGCTTGACGCATCTCGGCACGAGGAAATGCACAAGATGCACAAGCGAAGGGCACATACGCGGCGTGCCGGTCCCGCACCTTGGTGCTGGTGGCGCCGATCTCATCGAGCGCCCAGACACAGATGGTAAAAGCACTTTCGCTTACACTATAGTCTGCACGCGCAACCACACATTTGCGTAAGCTCTGGGCAGCCTGCCACTTACAGTGCTCCGCACGCTCAAATGGGCATTGGACCAGCAGGGCACAGACTCTCTTCACTACTATTACTATCTGCACACCCCAGCATCGGGCCGAGGCTCACAGGGACAGCTCACCCCACTGTGCATCTGAGCCAGTGCATCTGAGCCAATGCATCCGAGCCAATGTAAACATCGGCTTGTCATGTACCACACCAACATTAGCAAGCCATGATACAACTGCAGGTCGGGCACTTGGCGTTTGCATCGAGGCCCTCCGGGCAGCGCACCGAAAGGCGCGCCAAACTGCTGCGCGACGGTCACGCCCGCCGGCAGGCCGTACACGCCCGCGAAGAACGCGTTCCAGCCGGCGTCAAAGTCAACGAGCGGGCACGGGTCGGCGCTGCCGGCCTGGCGCGTGAACAGCACGTGGCCCTGCCCCGCACCAGCGCACACGTCAGCGGTCAAGCTTGCGCACCCAACGCTGCCTTGGGGCCAGGCACCAGCCCGCCTGTGCAGGGGCAGGCAAACGCGCTCGCCAAAAGCTGCAGCACGCTTTGTCAGCATGAACGCTTGCAGCTAGACAGGGACTTCAAGCGCAGAAAGGGCTGCTCAGGCCGCTGTGCCGCACACCTGCTCATTGAGCGCGATCTCCTCCAGGAAGGGGCGGGTGGCCTCGGTCAGGTTGGCGGCGCGCGCGCCAAGCGGCGCCGGCCCGCCCAGCTGCAGGTTGTTGATGAAGCCGTGGCCGAAGACGCCCCAGGTGTCAAACTGCCCCTCCAGGCACTCCACGTTGGTCGCGAAGCGGATGAGGTCGATGTCAGTGAAGTTCTTCTTGGCGGCGATGGCCGCTGCGCAGGGCGCAGCGCCGTGCGTCAAGGTCCAGGTTTAATGCGCGGCACTGCGGATGGGGTAGCTGGCGCTGCGCTGAATAGGGGCCAAATGTCCACACCAGTGCGGGCTCGTCTTCCTTAAACACAGCTGGAGAATGCATACAGTACTCTTTGTGCTACCAAACGCAGCCAGGACACGCTGCCTCAAACACACAGGATTCTAGGCTGACATTATGATTTGTTTTTCTTTTCCTGTGTGTATCACAGCCTGCCATGCGCACCCGAATGCAATACAAAATGTGCTGCACATGCCAGAGGCACTTCAGGAACTGGCTTGCAGACTCCAACAAATGCAAAGCTCACGGCAGGGTCGCACCCTGGATCTCAGCCTCCTGCACGTTGAGCAGGCTGAGGTTGTAGGCGCCGTTGTTGTAGGGGCCGCCAAAGTCCACGGTGCGCAGGTTGCCGAGCGGGATCAGGTTCTGGCCGGGCGCGTACGGCCCGGCGTTCTTGTGGAAGAACTGGTTGGCTTCGCCCAGGAGAGTCGGCTGCGACAGGATGCCGGTGCCGCTCTGCGCGCAACATGTGCCACCGCAATCTTGATATGTTCTTGTTGCGTTGTTTGAAGCGCGCAGTGACACCCCGCACGGCGGGAGGCGAGCGCCTCCCTGCCCCGCTCAGGTGCACAACCAACACAGCGCCTTCAGCTGCACAGATGCCCAGCTCGCATTTGAAATGCCAAAGACAGGTACGCAGTTTGAGTGAGAGGCGCGCTGGTTCCACTCCACGTAAGGTCAGCTAGCTGCACGCTGAGAGCCGTACCAGCGCCTGTGCATCAACGCTGGGCGCCGGCGCCTGCGCAGCGGCCGCAAGCGCGACGCATGCGGCGAGCGCAACGCAGGTGAGCTTCATATTGGCCCTGCGCAGGCGTGAGTCCAAGTGAGTACTTACTCTTTCGGACGACGGCGGCCTTGAGTAACTGCGATCTGCATTTCTCAAGCGCATGGCCATGTCTATAAGCACGAGTCGGTGAGCGTGCTCGAGGTGGCCCGCTCTTTTGGGGCGCTGCACGACGCCCGCCTTGCCCTCTACTGTTGCTCTAAAAGGGTCCACCGGCAGAACAGGAGCAGCTTACAGGGCGCGAGATTAGGCATGCAGTGCAGCACACCTCCGCCTCTTGGAGCTCGTTTGTCGCCTCTTATCTCCAACTCCGATTGCGGCTTTGCTGCAAGAAGTGAAGTGAGAAGCTTTGTGATTCAACTGCAGTTCTTCAAGCACTGTGCCGGTCCTTTCCCGCTCTTCACACGCTCCCCACTCGGACTTTGCTCCTGACTATATCGCCGCTGGTTGGCCACGACGGTCAGCGTTGGCATGTAACTTCTCCTCATGACGAAGGATTGTACCAGCCCTGGTTCTGCACCACAAGGCCCCATAGGGGAGTGTCTGCTCAGGAGCGCATGTGATTGCCATCGAGGGGCGGTCTCTGCAAGGAGCTGCGACATACCATCCAGTCTGTGCTGAGCAAGCAACCTGGCTTTTTATACATGGTCAGGCTTACCGCAAAGCGCTGTCCGCGTTGCTTTGACAACGCAGCGGTCAGCGACGGCGCTGCTCAGCCCCAGAACAGAGTTCAAAGCCCGAGCTCGGCGCGCCGCACTGACCTGTCCATTGCCAGCAGCAGCAGCAGTATGCAGCTGGACACGCACCTGCACACGGCTTCAGTGCATGCCCCGCAAAATGCATGCACCTGAAAAACCTGTGACTTCATACATCGCTCAGTGGGCAGCTATTCAGGCCCCGGACTGCATCTAGCGCCCTATGCGGCTGGCTCGCCACAGAGTGGTCGCTGCCCATCGCCCTGTCAGCACGCCGCACATGGAGGCTGCCTTCTCGAACAGGAATCAAACATCCGCCTACCATCATAGGCACAATGCAGCGCAGAGCAGTCCTCACAATACTCGGTACCCTATCCTCTGCCCGCATGTTTCATATAACGGAGCATGGTAGTTCAGCAAGACCTACGCAGTGCGTGGACGCACGCCCGTGTCACCGGAATGCATGCACAGCCAGACACGCGGCGCTTGGCTCGAGCGTTCGGCCGGCCGGGCAGCTGCGCGCAGCACAGGGCGCGAGGGCTTGCACCGACTCTGTACCGCTGCAAAGCGGAGGCCTGCCACATGTGCTTTGGAAAATCTGCAAAACTGGCATTGATCATTGCACAAAGTCACCCAACATCATCCGCTCACCTCTGGCTGGGCACTGTGGACTGTCCCACAGTTGACAGCGAGGCAAAACCAGGGGCTGCATGCTGCAGGCACCCTGCCGCACTCAACCAGGGATCAGTGCCGGTGTACCACAGCCAGCGTCGGTTTCCTCTAGCAGCACGTTGTTGTGCTCTGCTTGTGCCTGGAACTATTGGCCAGGGTCGACGCCCTTCCTACACCGAGCCACTTGGTGGCGCATAAAGTGCTGTCACACAGCCACACCGACAAATGTGCATGAGCTGTGCCTCCTCCTGCATGCCACTATTCTCAAGTACAGCTGCGGCGCGAAGCTGGGACAAAACGGCCGCGCGCATGCGGGGCCCCCGTACGCTCAGCCACACCGGCGAGGGCCACGCTGCTCGCCCGCGCAAGCAGCCGGCGCGCTCTTGATGCGCAGCTCTCTAACCCGCGTATAAGACCAGCCAAAAGCGCGCGCCCTGCCGCGCCGCCGCGCAGGACGCTGCGGGTCCGCCCAGCCCTCGCACACCCTCACCCCGCCGCGCCGATCGTGAGGAACAGGTCGTGCTCGCCCGCGGCGCTGAGCGGCCGCAGGCGGCCGGGCGCGCGCGGCGCGCCGGGCTCCAGCGGCTTGCGCCAGAGGTGCAGGAAGAGCGCGCCGGGGCGCGCCGCCGGCGGCTCGGCGCCCAGGTCCGCCAGCGCCTCCACGGGCGCCAGGCTCCAGGCCAGCAGGCTCATGCGGCCCTCGCCGCCCTTCCAGTGCCGCACCTCCACGTACACGCTCGCGCCTGCGGCGCCGCGCGCGCGCAGGGTTTGTGCGGTGTGCGGTGTGCTGTGAGAGCCGCGCAGGCGCGCGTGCACCCTTCATTCACCAGACTGGTCAGCCGGCGCCTCGGCGTCTCTGCGGCGCACGGCCACGCGCCAGCGGCATGCTGCTTGCGCGCGCGACCCGCTCACGCAGCGCGCCCTGCCCACCTTGGACCATGCCTGCTTCAGGCCAGAGCCCTATCAGGGCTTGCTGCACAGGCGGGCCCACGCATGCATGCACCAGCGGCCTTCCCGGCCAGCGCCTCCACCCAGCGCCTCCATCTAGCAGGCAGCCTGGCGGCCTTGCATGCTGTGCCAGTGCGCAGGCGGCCGCAGCGCCTTTCCTTCCAGCCGGGTGAGCGGTGGCAGATTGGAGACCGCACCGCCCGGCAGGTCCTGCAGCGGCGTGCGCAGGACGACCGCGTGGCCCGCCGCGATGCAGCGCTCGGCCTTCTGGAAGTGCCCCGGCGGCGTGTCCTGCGGCGGCTCCAGCAGCCGGCCGGCCGCGTCGCGCAGCGACACCGTGAAGAACGGCCGGTCGAGCGGCTTGCGGTAGGCCACGACCGCCTTGTCGAGCACCAGGCGCAGGCGCCCTGCGCGCGCGGTCATGGCAGTCGGGCTGCGCACAGGCTGCTGCGAGCCGCGCGCAGACGTGAGCGGGCCCTGCCGCTAGAGCTGCGGAGCGGACACCGCCGCGTGCGTCACAGCCGCAGGCCGCGTGCATCACGGCTGCAGACGGCGTGCGCCTGAGCTGACACCGCGCTCAAACGCAGCCCGCAAGGACACACCCTGCGGAGGCGCTACGCGAGCCGACCAAAGCCGCGGCAGCAAAGGGGCTGCGGTGTGAGGCAAGAGCCTGCAACCTGCCTGGCAGCAAACGGGAGGGCAGCGCGGGCGGGGGTGACCCTGCGGGCGGGCGGGCGCGCACCGCCAGGCTCGGCGCGGCGCGCCGGCAGCAGCGCGAGCTGCGGTACGGACTCACTGCGCGGCACAGGCGCGCCGCGCAGCGGCCCCGGGGCGCCGCCGCCCGGCCCCGCCGGCGCGAGCCCCGGCACGGAGTCGTGGCGCCGCAGCGGCGGCGACGCCGAGCTGCTGGGTGTCGAGGCGGCTGTGGACGGCGACGGCGGGGCCTGGCCGGGCGCGCGCGCGCCGGCGCCGCCGCCGGCCGCCGCCAGCGCCGCCTGGCGCCCGGCATGCCGGGCTTGTGCGCTTGCACCGAAAGAAGAGGGACACGGACAGTGACAGACTCCCAAACTGGGTGCCGCCTGCTGCCTGCTGGGGAGCAGGGCCGGCTCAAAGCGCGAGCGGGAGCGACACGAGCGCAGGAACCAGGCACGGCTGGCCGCCTGGCGTCGCTGCGGCGTGTTCGCTTGCACGCGAAGCCAGGACATGGGACACGCGCCCAGGACAGCACCTCCCACACCTCTCGGCGCACCGCATGCCTCGCGGCAGAGGCCGGCGCTCCCGCAGCGAGCACTAGGTCCCAAGCAAGGTGCGGCGAAGCGCGAGCGCGGGCGCACCAGCGCGTCCTGGAGCGCCCAGCCCCGGTCCAGCAGCTCACCCAGCGCCGGGGCCGCCGCGCCGCCCCCGCCGCCCCCGGCCCGCTCCCAACCGGGCTCCCAGCCGGGCGCCCCGCCGCCGCCTGCGCCCTCCTCGGCGGAGCCCGCGCCCGGCGCCTGCGCGAGGCCGCCGGGCGCGCCCGGCGCGCCGCCGGCCGCCCGCTCCGCCGGGCGCGGCGGCGGCGAGCCCGCGGCCGGCGGCAACGGCGGCCCGAGGATGCGGGCCAGCTGCGCGGGCGTCAGCGGCGCGCCCGGCAGCGCCAGCCCGCGCCGCACCGCCTTGAGCAGGTACATGAACAGGCAGAACTCGGGCGCGGCGAGCCGGCTGTCGCCGTCGCGGTCGGCCAGGCGCCAGGCGGCGGCAAAGGCGCCGGCCGCGCCCGAGCGCGCGTGCAGGTCGGCCGCCTCGGCCGCGCCGATGCCGCCCAGGCGCCCGTAGCCCTGCGTACCGCGCATGCGGGTGTGGGCTGAGCGCTTGCCTGCCTGACAACCCCGACGCCTACGCAGCCCTGGCTGGCTGGAACAGGCTTAACCTGACGCGCCTGCGTGCGCCGATGGGCGCGCGCACTCAGGCCTTTCCTTTCATCCTTTCATGCAGCGCCGGCTGTGCGCCCTGTCCGCCGACGAGGCTGCGCAGCATGCTGCACGGGTCTCAATAGACATCCCGCAGAGGCATTCTGCTGGGCAACGATACGCTGCTCCTCAGCCTGGCTTCGGCCGACAGCGCTCCAAACACATGCAGCACACGATGCCTGAGCCTGCCACGTTTCTGGGGAAGCCAGCGCCCATCTGTGAAAAGCCTTGCGCCAGGCGCGCGCGCCTTGGCATCATACGCGCGCTGGCACTTGGCGCGGTCGCTGGCGCTCATGGGCGGCCAGGCGGCCACCGCGGCCGCCTCCGCGTCGCTCTGCGCGGGCGCCGCGGGCCCCGGCCACAGCGAGGCCTGCGGCGAGGGCGGGTCCGGCCGCGCGTGTGCCGGCGCGGGCGCAGCGGCCGCGTCGGGCCACGGCGGTGGCGGCGGCTGGCGCCCTGGGAGCGGCACGCACGCGGCCGCCGCTGCCTGGCAGGCCGCCGGCTCAGGCGGCGCGGGCGCCTGAGGAAGCGCGCCGGGGCTCTGTGCACGCCCACCTGGATACCCTGGATACCCTATCTGCTGCGCCTGCACCGCAACGTACAGCAGCTCCGCCTCCGCCGCGCTCAGGCTGGGCAGCGAGACCGAGCTGGGCAGCGGCGGCAGCGGCGGCGCCACGGATGCCCTAGAGTCATGCCAGGCAGTGGCGCCGGCAGCCCGGCCGCCGGCCTCGCCCAGGCCGGCCAGCGCCGCCGCCGACGCGCTGCCCCGCAACGGGCTGCCCGTCGCGAACGGGTTGCCCGACGCGCTCCGCTGCGCAGGCGGCCGGCCGAATGCAGTGTTGGCCCCCGGCCACATGCCGCCCGCCCCATGGTCTACAAAAGCGTTGGCGGCACTTGCTGCTGGCAACGGCAGCGCCGTGCTGGCGCCCGCCGCACCGAGCGCCTCAGTGTAGGGCCCAGCCGCATGCGCCAGAACGCCCCCGTCCGGCTGGTCGGGCGCGGCGGCCGCCGCGCGCCCCGCGCCGCCGCCAGGGAACGCCACCCAGCTCCCGGGGTCTGGGCCAGGGCCGGACCGTGTGCCGCTGCCCGCCCACGCCAGCGCGTCTGCGCGGCTCATCAGGTCGAGCTCGCTGCCGCTGCCCGGCGGCCGCGCGGCTGCAACCCCGCCGTCAGCGCCATCCCCGCCGCGCGCCTGCACGGGGCCACTGCAGGGCAGAGGCGCCGCGTGCGCCTCCGCCGGGAACGCCGCCCAGGCGGCCAGCGCGGCGTCGACCGCGGCGCCGCCCGACTGTGGCCGCCCCGGCAGCTGCAGGCCTGCCTGGGGCGGCCCCACCGTAGCCGCCGGGTCGCGGTCTGTTCCACCGCTCAGGCGCCCGTTCATGGACGGCGGCGGCTGCGCGGGCGCGGCCAGCGGTGGCGCGGCAGGCTCCGCGCCCGCGGCCGCAGCGCCGCCGGGTGGCTCCGGAGCAGCAGAGCGGCCGCCGTCTGCGCCGGCCGCTGCCGCATCGGACGCCGCACCGAAGGCCGTCCAGCCTCCTGCGTCTGTGCTCGGGGGCGCTGGCTCGCTCTGGGGGGCCGCTGCGGCTGCGGCAGACGCGCTGGCGGGCCAGGGACCCTCCTTCTGTGCTACGGCCCCCGGCGCTGTCGCGCTTGCCGGGGCAGCAGGCGCCGCGGCGCGCGCCGGCGCATCAGCTCGCGCCCCGCCGCCCTCGCCCCATGCGTCGCTGCCTCCTGCAGCAGCGGAGGTGCGAGCGCTCTCCATATCCTCCTGCGCACCCCCGGCGCCCGCTGCGCACGCCGAACCCTGGAGGGTCGCGCACACTAGCGCGCCGTCCCCGGCCGCCGGGCCGCCGCCGCTACGCGCGCCGCTGCCGTCCGCCTGGGGCTGCCCGGCGGCAGGCATGGAGGCGGCGGCCTGCGGGCCCGGCGCGGCGGGCTGGGCGGGCTGCGGCTGCGCGGCCGGCGCGGGCGGCCGCCCTTCAGAGCCTGATGTGCTGCAGGGCCCTGTACCGCGGTCGGCAGCGCCGCCGCGGTGCGCCCGCGCCGGCTCCGCCGCGGACGGCCGCTCCGGCCGGCCCTCCTTGGCGCGCGCGTAGCCGTCAATGAGCTCGCGCACGCGCGCCGCGCGCGCCTGCTCGGCCGCGTCCTGTGCCGCAGCGCTGGGCTGCGGGAGCGGCGCGGGGCGCTCGAACGGCGCGCCGCCCGCCCCGCCGGCACAGCGCACGCGCTTGCTGCCGGGGCCGCCGGCGGGCGACGCGTCCGCGGTGGGCGGCGCCAGCCCTGCTCCCAAGCCTGGCCATGCGCCGCCGGCGATCGGCATGGCCACGGGCGCGTCGGCGCCGGCCTCGGCGGCCGCCGAGCACTCTGGCAGCCGGCTGAGCGTGTGCGCGGCGGGGTGGGGGCCCAGGTCGCTCGGCGCAGGTGCGCGCGGCGCGCGCGGCAGCGCGCTCTCGGCCTCCGCGGCGTCCCAGGAGGAGGAGGCCGAGTGGCGCCCCGCACGCGGCGGCCCGAGCGGGGGCGCCTGCGCGCGCGCCGGCGTGAGCGCGCCGGGAGCGCGCCGCCCCGAGCCTCGGCCGGTGCGCATCGTGCCGGAGCGCAGCAGGGCCCGCCCCGCTGCCTCAGGCAGCCCTGCAACGCGTCCCAGGCTGTTGCAGCTTTGAAGCACGCCCTCACTGCTGAGCGCGAAAAATAATTGCACAGTAGCGATGTTACGACCCCTTTGGTGCAAAGTGAGAGGGCCCGTAGGTAGGGACCCACCTGTGGCGGCGTGCCGCTACGGCTGGGGGAGCCTGCGCTGCCCTCGCCAGATGGGGTGAGGATCCGCGCCAGCACCGCCGCGCGTTCAGGCGACCCCACCAGCTCAATCGCCCTTTGCTCCGCCGCCGCCGCCGCCGCCGCCGCCGCCGCCGGGCTCACGCCGCCAGCAGCGAGCTGGTGCGCCTTGCCAGGGGAGGCCGGGCGCCCGGCCGCCAGCAGGGGCGGCGCCGCCGTGGGCCCTGGGCCGCCCGACTCGGGGGCGCCGGCCGGCGCCGCGGCGGCCACGCCCGCGCCCGGGGCCGTCGCGCCCGCGCCGCCGCCCGGCAGCAGCGCCGCGCGCGCGCTCGCTTCCAGCGCCTGCAGGCGGTGCAGGCGCGCGCGCAGCGCCGCCGCGCCCGCGCCGGCGGCGGAGTGCGCGGCCGCCTCCGCGCGCACCTGGTCCACCAGCGCCTGCCGCCGCAGGCGAGCATGTTCGCCGCGCCCAGGGCAGGCCGGAGGGAGCGGGCGGTGGGCTCAGAGCTGGGCCCTGTTTGGAGGTGGGCCCAGTGGAGCGTGCCATAGCCTGCCGTTCGTCAGGTTAGCTGGGCTGACGGGCTCCCACCGCTGGGCCTGGCTGCCTACTCTGGTGCGTGAAGCGTGGACGCTTTCAGAGCGCACATAGCCCGCCTGCCCGCCTTGACAGCGCGCCAGGGGGGTACGAGGTGAGGCGGCCAAACAGAGGCCGAGCAAGCCGGCCGCCGCGCCTGCAGGCGGGCCTCGACGGCGCGGAACTCCGCGGCCAGCTCGCCGTCGCCTGCCCGCTCCGCCTCGCCGCGCAGCTGCGCCGCCTCCTCCAGCTCCGCCTGCAGCGCCTGCAAACCAATGCCACGGACTGGGATATATGGCTTGCCACGTGCATGGGGCCGGCATTGCCTGGGCATGGGTTCAAATCTTCGAGGGCGCGCGCGACGGCATATCCCGGGAGAAGCTGGCGCGCTCCAGCGGCCCCGCTTGCTAGGCGGCCCCGCGAGCTGCAGCCCACGGGTGTGCGCGCCCGAGGCGGACAAGCCAGGAGGCCGCCTGTGTCAGGTACCAACAGCTGCGGCGCGCGCCAGCTCAAGCACAGGCACAGGCGCTCCTGCCGTGGCGACAGCGCCCCCGCAGCAAACAGCGGCTGCTGCGCAGCCCTTTCTGGCAAGAGCGGCCGCTGCACTCCTGGAAACCAAGGTGCAGCGTGCGGCACTAGACTGTGCGGCAGCTCCCCTTGCAGCGATGGGCTGCAAGCGCAGCGGCGGGCATAAGAGTAACACCGCAGCACGTTGCAGCTGCACACCTGGTCGGTGGTAACCTGCATTGGCGTCATCGCTGTCAGGCGCCCGTGCACAGAAAGATTGGTAGGTGTTTCTGTGGTACCGCGCACATCCTGCACCCACCGCGTGCGTCGACAGCGCCTGCAGTCCACCACTGAGAGGTCTCAGCTAGAGCAAGCTGGACACCCTAGTGCTCGCACGAGCAGCAGGGCCGCAGTTACATCGTTTAAGTGCCCCTCAATTGAGCGGGACCACAACCATTGAAGGCCTGCCTGCCACGGCCGCGTGATGTCTTGGCAGCAAGTAGAACATGTGCTGCGTGATGCAGTAACAGTGTGCGGATGTCAGGTCAAGCAGTCCTTGGTGCACAAGGGCACACACGGCACTCTATGTTACATGCTGAATCCGTTCATCATTCTAGCACTGCTTGAAAATATCACACCTGGTTGCAAACAAATACATCGTTTGGACTTCGTCGGCAGCATGCTATGGACTGGTGTGCTGCAACCAGGCACAGCCAGCTGCGCGCAAGTCACCGGGTGCCACCCAGAAGGTGGCATAGCAGACCTACAAACACACAGTCAGGACATGACCAGACACGCCGACAACTCCTCAGCTAACACCCCGACACCCGAGCACGGTCCAAAACACACCACCAGACATGCAGAGTCACCTCGCCCATCACCCCGAGCGCAACCCTGGTCACGTACGCGGCGCCCCGCCCAGCGTCGCTTCTGGCAGCCGCTCGATGGTGTAGCGGTGTGCCTGAAGGTACATGACTGGCACGCCCGGGATCTACACAAGAGCAACATGGCTTAGGGAGCAACCTGAGTGGTATAGCCCATCCTGTGATGAGCACGGGAGCTGCTCTGGTTTGCTCTTGAATCCAGTCGCAACAGCAGAGACCTCTGTGCAGCCGCACAGCATCACTCCTGCATAGCGATCTCTGCTGTCGCTGGCCCGGCGCCCGCCGCTGTGCTCTACATGGCCAGCAGGCCCCGCCCAGCGCCGGAGCGCCCAGCCAGGCGTTACGCTGCGTGGCTCATGCGCAGCATTGAATAGCCCAACGCAGCTGCTGGCTGCCAGCAGCCGCCCGTGCAGGCTACCCACGCGCAAGGATCTGCGCCTGTAGGTTAGGTTTAGGTTTAGGGTACGGGCGCCAGGGCGCCGGGCCACGCGCCTTCCGCAACCGCCAGCGCAGGTCGCGGTTACAGGTGGCCACGATGTACCGTAGGGTTACGTTTAGGGCATAGGCACCAGGGGCACTGGGGCGCGCGCCTTGCGCAGCCGCCGGCGCAGGTCGCGGTCGCAGGTGGCCACGATGTAGCACTTGTGCTGCCGCACGCGCTCGCAGATGCAGTCGTCCGCATACGTGCCGGCGTGAGTGCAGGGCAGCCGCTCCACGCGCGGGTCCTGGCGCGCGCGCGGCCGCGCCGTGGGCGCCCGTGTCCACATGCGCGCGCTAGCCGAGCATGCGCACACGCTCGCAGGGAGCATTGCACGAATGCCTCGTGTGGCAAAAGGGGCACACCCCTGTGCACCGAGGGCCGGGCATGGGGCAGCTTGGCGGCAGGGCGGCGTCCTGCGGCTCCCCAGAGCCTGCGCCATGTGGCGCCGCGTGGACGCCTGTCAGTGCGCTGGCGGGTCCTGCAAACCCACCTTGGCCACCTTGAGCGCCACGCGGTAGCGCTGGCCCAGCTTCTCCAGCTCGGCGACCACGCAGTCGGTCACGCACGGCGTGCACTGCGCGTACAGGCAGTCCATCATGCCCGCCACCAGGTCGATCTGCGCAGCGCGCCGCCAGCGGTCAGCAGCAGCCCGCGCCACAGCTAATGTCTGCAGACTAGGAGTTTGTACAAGCGCCTCAGCACGGCAACGGCCTTGCCAGCGCGTGCGCGGTGCCGGCCTCGGCGGAAGCGGCCAGCTGGGGGGCGCCGGTGCTAGGCTCAGGGAGCGGTGTCGCCCGCTGCGTGCCCGTGCAGGAGCGCAGCTGCACCCCGCGCTCCGATAGGCCCGCACCTTGTTCTTAATGGAGAAGTTGATAAAGTTGGTGTCCACGAGCACCTGGTACGGCGGCCCCAGCTGCGTGTTGTACTTGAAGAACAGCGCGGTCGGCGTCTTCTCCCTGCGCGGCCCCGGCCAGCGGTCACCCTCGCCTCAGCTCGCCTCCCTGGGACGACCTTCAAGACTCAAGACTGCAGCGGCGCCTCAGCAACCTGCAGCCAGACTCCGCAGTGCCCACACTCAGAGGCGGCAGCACTCAGCTGCCCGTCTCTGCCACGCCGGCTGACACGGCAGCAGCCTTGGTGAGCCACTGCAGACCCCTGGGTTGCGCACACGGCGGCACAGCCACAGCAGGGCAGGACGTGGTCGCTGGGGAACGCACACATGGCGCACGCTCTTCTCGGGGTCTGCTTTCTTCTTCTGTATAGCCCTGCGCACCGGCTGCACCTTTAGCGGACAAGACATCGTGGACGGGAGCGACAGACATACAATGTTGAACGACAAACTACCATTTCAAGTACATGAGGGTGCAGACATGCGAAGGCTCGAGGCGCACGGCTTCAGGTCCTTCGGGTTAAGCATGCGCTTGACCTCCGCGAACTTGCGGGTCTTTTTGGCCTTCCCCATACTGGCCGCCGCGCCTTGGCCAGCGTGAGCCGTCTGTGACAGCAGACCAGGACCGGCAGCGGTGCTCTTTCGCCACAAGCAGCAGAACGCAGAGAATTGTCAAGGCCGACAGTGATTGCAGAGCAGCCTGCTGCCTACTGCCTGTTAGTGCGTGCTTGCCGTCTCAGCTCCAGGCAAGGCCCCCAACCCCCCTCGAAAGAAAAGGCAGGCCCGACGGCGGACCGCCAAATGTGCGCAAAAAGAAAGTCAGCAGAGCTAGACTGAGCTGGCAAGGTGACGCCTGAAGTATGTGTCTGTCTTACCACACACGTGTAGACTGATGGCGATGTAAGCAGCGGGAGGCTGCCGGCGCTTGTGCTGCTGAGAGCAATGACGTCGCGCGTGTGCGTAAAGGGCCTGCCCAAGCAGTTCAGCGACGACAAGCTGCGCGAGCACTTTGGCACCAAGGGCGAGGTGACCGACGCAAAGATCGTCCGCTGCAAGTGCGCGTTCACGCCTTCCGCTTCTTTAACCTGCACCTTGGAGGAGCAGCCTTGTTTCACACTCACAACTGAGTAGTGCATAAAGCACACACTGGCCAGCGGCACAAGAGTAAGGAAAAAGTAAGTGAATGGCGTACGGCTTGAAATGCTATGTACATTGAAGGCGCGGGCCGCGGCAGAGGCCGGACCGCTTGCTCCTGTGCGCCGCCTGGTACTCTGCGCATGTGCAGCACCCCGTCACGTGCTCACCTGCGCTGAGCGCGGCGCCGGCAGGGACGGCACGTCGCGCCAGTTCGGCTTTGTGGGCTTCCGCACGGTGGAGCAGGCGGAGCGCGCGGTAAAGTACTTCAACCGCACCTTCATTGGCACCGCCCGCGTCGGCGTCGAGTTTGCGGAAAAGTATGGCGGCGGCGGCCTGGCGCGGCCGTGGAGCAAGTACTCCGAGGCGCGGCGCGCCCGCGGGCAGCGCAGGGGCCCCTGGCCTCCCTGTCACGCACGGGGCCGGGAAGCAGAGGTAGGAGCCGCAGCGGCGATATGGGCAGCACTGCTGAGAGAGCAAACAGGTCGGCAGGGGACGAGCTGTACAGCGTCCTGCACGTGAAGTGCCTCCTAAGAGGCGGCACACAGCAAGTATTTAGCTCGCAATAGCAAGCATCGCTCCGTGCCTCAAGTCCATGATAGCGGAGCGCTGGTTCATCAGCTCTCGAGCTTCAGTCACGCTGTGGTGTGCGGGCTGTGCAGGGGAGCAGCGCGCACAACAAGGTGGTGGCCAGGGAGGTCGCCGCCGCGCCCGCACAGCCGCGCATCGGCGTGCGCGAGCAGCGCAAGCTGGCGCGCAAGGCCAAGGCTGCGCCAGAGGCCGGTGCGCTCGGTGGTCAGCGTGCGCAGTGCCGCGCGTCCACTGCGTGCGAAAGTGGCCCAGGCGCACGTCTTGTGCGACCTGGGCCGCCTGGTTGCTGCCGGCGTTGCAGCCGAGCTCGGATACACAACGGGCCACTGCGGTGTGCTTATGAGCGCGCTGCGTGGGTGCGCCTATGGGGCTGAGCGCGGGCTGAGCGCCTATATTGGCGCGCAGAGGACCCGCAGCTCGCGGAGTTCATGCGCGTCATGCAGCCGCGGCGCCAGGCCGCCATCTGGGCCAACGACGACGCCGCGCCCGCCGCCGCGCCCGGCCGCGCGCCCGCCGCGCCCGCGGAGGTCCCGGGGCCGGGCGGCGCGCTGCCCCTGCCGCCGCGGCGCGGCCGCCGCGCCGCGCAGTGGGCCTCTGTGACCGCCGCGGCGGCCGGGCCGCGCGCTGGGGAAGGGGGAGACAGTGATGAAGAAGACGGGGAGGAGCCGCGGGAGCCGGGCGCAGCCGGGGACGGCGCGTCCGACAGCAGCGACAGCGAGGCGGGCAGCGGCCGCGGGGGCACAGTGGCGGACGCCGCCGTGTCTGACATGGACTACCTGCGCTCGCGGGTGACCGCCGGGTTTGGCGCGGCCGAGCCCGACGGCGACGAGCTCGAGCCCGCCGCGGTCGCAGACGACTGGCCCGCGGCCGGCGCCGGTTCTGACGAGGAGGAGGAAGAGGGGGAGGGCGGCAGCGGCGCAGACGAGCCCAACAGCGCGGACGGCGCCGCGGAGCGGCGCGCCAGCCACGCGCGCGCGGGCGCGCGCGGCGGCGGCGGCGCGGGCGGCGGCGGCGGCGGTGCGCAGGTGGTGGTGGCCGGCGGCGAGGACGAGGCGGAGGCGCCGGCGCTGGGGGAGACCGCGCGGCTGTTCGTGCGGAACCTGCCCTTTGCGGCGACCGAGGCAGACCTGGCCGAGGCGTTCGGCGAGCACGGCGAGCTGGAGGAGGTGCACCTGGTGCTGGACAGGCGCGCCCGCGAGGGTATGCAAGGGTGTGCAAGGGTGTGCATGGGTGCGTGAGGGTGCGGGAGCTGCACGGCGGGCCGGGCGGGGCGGGTGCGGTGCCGGACGGGCGCCGCGCCGCGCAGAGCTGTCCGCGAAGGCGCGCCGCTGGACAGGCGCTGGGCATGGTCCCGTCGCGCTGCGAGTCTTTGTGCTTCGCAGTAAATGTGCCACCTGGTGTGAAGCGGGTAGGAGAATGTCCAGCCATTTTGTGCGTGCGCCCGGCCCCGACGCCGGCCCCGGCGCCCCGAGCGCGCGGCGCGCCGCCGCAGGGCGACGCGCAAGTCGCGCGGCATCGCGCTGGTGCAGTTTGCGGAGGCGGCGAGCGCCGCGGCGGCGGCCGCCGCGCTGGACGGCGCCATCTTCCAGGGCCGGCTGCTGCACGTGCTGCCCGCGCGCGCGCCGCCCGCCAGGGCCGCCGCGCAGGCGCGCTCGCCCTCACCCAGGCCGCGCGACGCCCAGTGCCGCTGAGGGTGGGCGCGCCTGCGGGCCATGCGGGCGCCGGCCTCCGGGTTGCTGGCGCGCATGACTGCCCTGCTGTCTTCGCGCCGCGAGCTTGTGCGGCGAAGGCGCGCTGAGTCGGCAAGGACCTGAGCGCCGGCCCAGCTGCGCTCCGTGCAGGCTCAGTCAGGGGCGCGCACCGATGGGGAGCGCCCGCGGCGCAGGCCGGCGCGGCTGCGCCCGTCGATGGGGACGCGCCCGCCGCGGGGCCGGGCGGCCGCGGCTTCAAGGCGCAGCGCGAGGCCGCGCGCCGCGCGGGCGCGGGCAACCGCGCGGCCTGGAACACGCTCTTCATGCGGCCGGACACGGTGGCGGCCGCCGTGGCCGCGCACTACGGCGTGACCAAGGCCGAGCTGCTGGACCGCGACGCGGCGGGTGCGGGCAGCTCGCGGCTAGGATTAGGGGTCAGGGTAGGGTAGGGCCGACCGCCGGCGGCGCCCGCCTGCCCGTGCGCGCGTGCAGCGCCCCGCCCTGCCCTCCGTGACATGCGCTCCGGCAGGCGGCGTCTCCATGGTGCGCACCGCCGTGACTCGTTGTTGTGAGGGAAACGGGTTGCGCACAGCCTGGGCAGCCCAACGACATGGAAGTCGCACAGGCTGCGCGCTCACCTGTCGGGGTCTGAGGTCTGAGAAAGGACCTGACCCCCGCTCGGGCGCGCGCCAGACCTCCCGGCGCGCCTGGCGCTGGGCGAGGTGCACGTGGCCGCGCTGACCAAGCGCGCGCTGGGCGAGGCGGGCGCCGACGTGGCCGCGCTGGAGGCCGCCGCGGCCGCCGGCGGCGCCGCGGCCGCCGGCGCATCCGTGCCGCGCAGCGCGACCGTGCTGCTGGCCAAGAACCTGCCGTACGTGGTCACTGAGGCTGAGCTTACGGTGCGGGCGTGCGCTGAGAGCGTGACGTCCAGCGGCAGAGCAGAGCTGATGGCACAGGAGGCGTGGTCAGCCGGGACAGGTAAATATTGGGGTTGCGTGTGCGCATGGTGCCGGCCCTCTGGGTGGCCACCAAGCTCTTGGCACCCCATTTGGTCGGGGGCCCAAGAGCCGGCCGCGGCAGATCACAGGATGAGCCAGGCAAGGGGCCGCCGCTGCTGGGCGGCGGCCGGCGACCAGCCCGCGGCGCGCGCCCCGACGCGCGCGCGACGCGGCGCGGCGCGCGCGCGCAGGAGCTGTTCGGCGGCTGCGGGCCGCTGGCGCGCCTGGTGCTGCCGCCGACGCGCGCGCTCGCGCTGGTGGAGTACGAGGCGCCCGCCGACGCGCGCCGCGCCTTCCGCGCGCTCGCCTTCAAGCGGCTGCACCACGTGCCGCTGTACCTGGAGTGGGCGCCCGCCGGCGTGCTCGCGGCCGCGCCGCCGCCGGCCGCCCGGCGGCCGGTGCGCCGCGCGCGCTGGCCGCACCACTTTACAGCTCCGCCTGGTGCTGGGCGCTTCGTACGCATCGCCTGCGCCTCGCTCTGTCTGAGGCCTCCCAGGTAGCCTTGCGGCAAGCGCTGAGGGTGTGAGCAAGTGGGCGCCGGCGCCCTGTCCGGATGGGGCGCATGCGTGCACGAGCGCATGCCTCAGCAGGTCGCTCGCCTGCGGGTGCGCGTTCCACGGAGGCTTGGATCCGAGGACAGCTGCATTTTGTATAGCTTGGGCGTCGGGGAGGTGTGCAGATGCCTGAGCGGCATCGGGCCAGTCACATGCGCGCCAGCGGCCTGGTCAACAGGAGCTTCGCCCGAGTGCATTGCGCTGCGGTCGCGCGTCGGGCAGGGCGGCGCGGTGCCCGCGGCGCAGCCCGGCGGCGAGCCCGCAGCGCCAGACGAAGGAAGGGGCGCCGCCGCCGCGGCCGCCGCCGACATCGCGCGCGACGCCGGCGGCGGTGGCGCCGCCGCCGACGATGAGGCGCTCGCCGGCGAGTCGTGCACGCTGTACGTCAAGAACCTGGCGTTTGCGACGGCGGACGCCGCGCTGGCCGCGCACTTTGACGCGGCGGTCAGCGCGGCCGGCGGGCGCATCCGCTCGGCGCGCGCGTCCAGGCGCGCGCCGCTGGGCGGCGCAGAGGCAGGGCTTGGTGACGAGCTGCGACAGCTTGTGAGCTGCGCATGCCTGCATGCCAGGCGTGAACAAGGCTATGGAACAGTGCAGGCAGTTACTTTTTTCAGGGTCATGGCCAGCACCCACACGTTGCAGTGCGCTCCCACGACACACTCAGAATGGGCCCGAAGCTGCTGCGCAGCGGCGGTGCACGCACAGACAGCCTCGGGTCGCCTGCCGCGCAGGCGCAAGGGCCCGGACGGCAAGGAGCTGTCGGCTGGGTTCGGCTTTGTGGAGTGCTCGTCGGAGGAGGTAGCCAAGCTGGCGCTGCAGCAGCTGCAGGCGCGGGGCCCGGAGCGCGGGGCCGCGCCCGCCTGTGTCGAATGAGGGTAGGGGTATATATTAGTGTAGGGCAGGGTCGGTTAGGGCCGCAGTGGCTGCCGGCCGCGGTCGCGCCGCGCCTCCCGCGCTGCAGAGGCCGTGCGCCTTGCGCGCGCTGAGGGCGGCTCTGTCAGCGCGCGCGCTCGCGTTGCGGTGGACCAGCCAGGCTGCGCGGCTGGATTACAGAGCGCGCGACGCGCGCCCGGTGCGCCGGACTGCCGCGCACCAGCCCTGGCCCGCCGGACCGGCCGCCCTCGTGTCCCAGGGCTCGCATTGACCAGGCCGGCGCCCCGACAGGGCTCCGTGCTGGACGGCCACAAGCTGGTGCTGCGGCTGAGCCTGCGGCGCGGCGCGGCGGCCGAGCCCACGGAGCCCAAGGCCGCCGAGAAGCCCGCCGGCCGGGGCACCAAGCTGGTCGTGCGCAACCTCGCGTTCGAGGCCACGCGCAAGGACGTCGTCGCGCTGTTCGGGCCGTTTGGCCAGGTGAAGAGCTGCCGCCTGCCCAAGAAGTTTGACGGCAGCCACCGGTGCGCGCGCCCCTGCAGGCCGTGCGTGCCACAGCCGACCTGTGGCCGTCTGCGTTTGCGCTGGCGCGGTGGCACCCGGAAGTAGAAAATGCGGGTGCCCCTCCAGCGGCTCAGCGTGTCGTGCTGGCTACCAGGGCGTGTCTGGGCCGGCCCTGTCATGCCAGGGCGCCCGAGTCAGGACACGCGCTGCGGGCGCCAGAAGCCAGTGTTCCTGACCTGGTGTCGGACCCGCGCTCTGCTGCACGCGCGGGCCGTGCCGAGCGGCGCGCGCGCGCGCAGGGGCTTTGCGTTCGTCGACTTCCTGACCAAGCAGGAGGCCGCCGCGGCGGCCGCCGCGGTGGCCGGCACGCACCTGTACGGCCGGCGGCTGGTCGTGGAGTGGGCGGCGGCGGAGGATGGGCTGGACGAGCTGCGCGCCAAGACCGCCGCGCGCTCGCGCGCCGGCGACGACGCGGCGCCTGCGCCGCCGGCCAAGCGGCGCAAGGCGCGGTGAGGCGGCGGGCGCTGCGTCGCGCGGCGTCGGGCGCTCGCGCGGCCCGCGCTGGCTCGCTGGCTGGGCGACTTGCGCGGCGGTGCCACCTGCCTGTGCAGCAGTTTGGTTTGCACCGGCAAGCATCCAGGCTTCGGAGCATCTTTTGTCTGGAGGGTGGCCACTGCAAGACGAGCAGACCTTGGACATGTGGTGATTACGCTTGCATGTCCGTGTGATTTGGTTGCTGTTGCAGAGTGGCGCAGCGTGTGAGTGCAGTGAGGGCGCCCAGCTTGTTGTTAGGTTGCAGCATGCTGGGCATGCTGATCTTGGATCACCAAAAGGCCTGCTTGTCTCATTAGCCAAGGTGTATACCTGGCTCTTGTTGTGCTAGCGAGCCGCCTGGACACCATAAAAGGCGTAGCATATGCATCACACCCGTTGTGTTCCCGTCACCAGCCATTGGCAGCACTTGCTTCAGTGCTCAGCCTTTTGCTGCACATCATAGAGCTGGTCCGCCATACATGCGGCTGCGCATGCATCCACCTGCTGCGCCTGAGGGCGACGTTCGCACCGCTGCTCTCCTCCTTGCAAACATCCAAGTTGGTGGCGCGCCATGTCATGTGGGCTCCCAGGGTGCTTGCGGCCAGGCCGAGTGATGCGCATGTTCTTTAGTACATGGCCTGAAAATTTTGCATCCTGAGGCAATCCCTCTCTTAATCAGTTTAGGCATGAGCTGAGGTCATGTTGCAGCATCAAAGACATTGCTGGCACCCCCGCGCGCTCCTCCTTGTACGGTGCAGCAACAGCAGATAGTGTGCATGCTGACGCAAGGCCGACGGGCGGGCATGAGGCGGGCAGGCAGAACGCTGACGCGCCGCTGGACGTCCGTGAGAAGCCATTGGCGTTCTGGGAGCGCCGGGTGGCTCTCCTACACACTGCGACAGGATCAGGACCATGTGAGCAGCGAGCTGTGATTGTGTATGGGGTGGCCGAGCTGCCCAGGCGACTTCATGTTCGCAATATAGGAGGGTGCATACAGCGTCGCCAAGCTGCACAGCTCGGCGGACGTGAGGTGCGCATGCCGCCCTGTGCATGCGTGAAGAGTTGCTGCATGCGTGCAGGATTAAAGCAGCTGGATCAGCACGGCTGCTCGCCGGGTCCCATGCCCTCTCAGCAAGACCAAGAGCACCAGCGTTTGCTGGACCACCCCTTGGGGGCCGGCTTGTGACAAGCTAGGCAGGCATTCGCCCCTGCCTGCATCACTGGACGGTCAAAGCAGCCTGCATGCGTGTGCCCGCCACACGACCTCACCCTGTCTGGCCAACAGCAGTCCTCCAGGCGCCGCGCATCCACGCATAGGGCGCCACCCCCCGGGCGCCTGCCTGGGGAGCGGTGGACTGCTGCCCGGCCGTCCACCACGGGGCCTGCTGATGCACCACAGGGCCCCCGCCGGCGCCGCTGCCCCGTAGCGACCCTGCCTCCTGGGGCTCGCCGCCGCTGGCGCAGCTTCGCCAGGGCTCTGCCAGCTCGGGCGCAGACACACGCGCGATGGGCGCCAGCATGCGCAGGTGCCACAGCACCTGCGCCTGCTGCTCTTTGCCGCTGGCCTGCTCAAGCAGCTCGGGCGCTCGGGCGCACAGCGCGCGCGCGGCCGGCTCGCTCGACACGAGCCCAGATGCGTGCCACGCGGCCAGCGGCCTGGCCAGCCCACAGAAGTCATGCTGCAGGTGATGTGCGGCCACTTTGGGGGCCAGCACGGCCGCCTTGGCAACGGCCACGGCTGCTGTCACCGCATTCGGGGTTATCTCGAGCGCATGCAACGCATGCAGTGCCCGGCCCAGGTGGCGGGCGGCGTCCCGCCGGCTTGGCTGGACACGCTCAACCACCAGGCTCGCCCACTTGGCAACATCAGTCCGCAAGCCAGCCATCGGGCTCTTGCTGTCTGTCGCAGGCACAGCGGGAGAGGCTGCCCCTACCACGCCCGCTACGGCATGCAACGCGCATGCGAGCCTGCCGACTCCAGTTTTGACTGCCGCATCTGCGCCGGCCACAACAGTGCCCGCCAGCGCCCTGACAACGGTTACTGGCAACGCTGTGCCCCCACACACACTGGCCCAGGCAAATAATATATCAGCACCGCAAGTAGGCGAAACAGGCACGGGCCATCTGTCCGCACTACTGCCTGTTGCGGCCTCGTCTGAGGCCAGCGCAGCGCTCAGCCACGCGCCTATGGAGGCCAGCAGCGCGGGGCGAGGCCGCAGCGGCGCAGCATCCCTGTACAGCATCAAGATGTGTGCCACGCATCCCAGGTTTATTCTGCTGTCTGCACGTGCCAGGCTCTGCTCAAACCAGACAGCAACGCGCTTCAGGAGACCGTGGTTCAGCAGCCCAAAGTGGGCAAGGTGTTGCGCTGTGGGGCCCAGCTCCCCTGCTGAGCACTCTGGCAGATGGCGCTCAAACGCCTCCCGCAGGCCCGGCAGCAGAGCAGAGGCGCGCGCGCGTTCAGCCTCCTCGTGCGCGCCCCTCGCATGCCTGCACGCAGCACTGAGGACCTGTACGCACAGTGCAACGCCGGGAAGCCAAACAGCACACCTCCGCCTGCCGAGCCTTGCTTTGCGTCACAGGCAGTTGCGCAGCTACACGCGGCCATGCAGCAGCAATGACGGGCATGCATGCGCATCACGCCGCTCACCGCGGGGGGCACAGCTCGGCCAGCCGCTGAATGGCTGCGCACACGTGCTCGCGGCCAAAGTACGCGCCAGCGGCATCATGCACCCGGGCGATGGTCTCTACACTGCGTGCTGAGGAGAGCTCGCGCAGGATGGCTGGCAGGAGCTCGCTGGCCGCGCCAACGCCGCGGAGCCGCTGCGCGCCGCCCAGCATGGGTGCCGCCGGCAAAGCTCCCATGGCTCGCAGCACGGCGGGCAGCGTGGCCCGCGCTGGTGACCCAGGCTGGGCTGCAAAGGCGAGCCAGGCGTGCACAATGGACTTAGCCTGCGATGCTGTAAGGATCGCTGCGCCCGTGCTGCTGCTCTGCTCATCCGCTGCACTGCCGGCTGCAGCACGCAGCAGCTCGCTCGCTGCCCGGTAGTGCAGCGCGACGCTCAGCGGCCAGCCGCTCTGGCTCAAACAGTCCAGGACCATCGCAAGAGCTCCTCGTTTGCGCAGCCACGGCTCGCGCGGCAGCAGGCACACCAGTGCTGCCGCCAGGTCGTCGAGCAGCGCCTTGCTCGGCTCGAAGCCATGCTTCAGCCGCAAGTGGTTCACGATCATAGCGAACTCGGCCAGCTCCGAGCCACTGCAGCCTGGCAGCTGGCCACGCACGCTTTCCACGTGGCTCAGCACCTCTGGCGAGTTGCCCCAGTCACCGTGCGCAGGCTGGCCCCTGGCACCACAGCAGGTTCAGGCCAGTGCGCACAGCAGCAGCAGCAGCAGCAGCAGCAGACTTGCAGCAGACCTTCAGAGCCTTGTGGTCGGTGAGGCACTCAGCACTGGGGGACAGGAGCGCCCTAGCGCAGCACAGTGCACTGAGGCAGGAGAGCCTCACCTCCGCCACTTGTGCAGCTCAAACAGCGCGCTTTTGAAGGCAGCACGATGCGGCCCATGGCGGTCGGGGGCCGCCACATCTCCGCCATACGCCCTGCCTCCCGAAGCGCCTTGCTGTATGCCACCTGCCTACGCGGTTGCAGGCGACGTGAAGAGCGTGCTTGCACTGGTAACGACCCACCAACGACGAGCGCAGCCACCGCTCGGGGACTTCAGGCGCACCTCTGACGCCACACAGAAAGCGCAACTGCATGCTCCTGGCGTCCTCGGCAACAACGCGCTCCCACCCGGCCCAGACCTCCAAAAGGGGTCCCAGGCCTCTGGGTGGCCGGCCGTGGCGCCTGTGCAGGCGCCGCCGCATGTGCGCAGCCGCGTGGCCAGCCTGAGTGCTGACCGCAGCATCCCCACCCGGCTGTGCGCTGGCCGCTCAGCAGCGCACCTCAGGCTGCTCAGCAGAGCACTGAGTGAGAGCCATCAGACTCTAGGAATAGCAGGCACAGTGAGAGCTGCAACCTTGAAGCCTCTAATATACTGCTGCTGCGAGTGCCAGGTAGCTGGCACCAGCCTGCCCAGCTGTATAGCCAGGCAGCTGTAGGCTGCTATGGAGCCCAAGGCAATCTGCGCTGGCATCGGCTTACACGCACATGCCCTGCATGTCCTGCGCATGTTGCATCCCGAGAGGAAGGAGAATGTATACATTCGAATGTACACTGAAGCATGAGCTGAGGTCGAGTTGCAGCATCACACACGTTGCTGGCACCCGCGCGCGCTCCTCGCTGTACAGTGCAGCAATGGCAGACAGTGTGCACGCTGACGCAAGGCCGACGGGCGTGCATGACGTGGGCGGGCTGGACGATGACGCGCCGCTGGACCTCCGCGAGAAGCCGTTGGCATTCTGGGAGCGCCAGGTGCTCTCCTATGCACTGCGGCGCAGCTGCTTCACATGGCGACGTGCGGCAGCTTGCAACACCAGATGGGACTTGTTCTGAGTCACTCCTGACTCGCTGGATTGCCAACTGCCAAGCTTGACAAGGTCCCTGTTTGCCACCCACCCGTGCAACACGACAGCAGCACACCACGATATCCTCAACAGCGCTGCTAAGCGCGGCGCGCCGCTGCCCGGCAGACGCACGCGCTGGTCGTGGTGCTCTCGCGCAAGGGCCTGCTCACGGTGGACGAGCTGCGCCGCAGCGTGGAGGGCCTGCCGGCCGCCGCCTACGCCACGCTGCCCTACTATACCAAGTGGGCGCGCGCGCTGACGGCGCTCATGCTCGAGCGCGGAGTGCTGTCGCGCGCCGACATCGACGCCGCCCTCGGCCCGGTTGAGACGGAAGACCCGCCGGTGCTGTGCGCCGCAGCGCTGCAGAGCTCTTTGTGCCGACGCACTCCCCTATGTACATGCACGGTCGGATATTGGCTTATTTGTCAGAGGCCAGCCCGCCACCGCGTCCGGCGGCGCCGCCAGGCCCCGGGGGTCGCTACATGTTGTGTGGGCCGCCCGGGCGTGTAGAGGGTGCATGGTCCCTGCTCCGTGCCTTGGTAAAGCGGCTGGGAGCATGTGCAGGCGTTGAGCAGCGCTGACACGGGCCCTGCCCTGAGGCCGCCCGCGCACAGGTTTGCGGCCGGCGACCTGGTGCGCGTGCGCGCGGAGGACGCGGCGGTGCGCTGGCGCAAGCCGCACCTGCGCACGCCCGGCTACATCTTCGGCCTGGTCGGCGCGGTGGAGCGCGACTGCGTGGTGCGCGCGCCGGGCGCGCCCGCACTCTGCACCAGAGGCTTGGAGGGGCGTGTCATCTGTCGTGGATGGCTTTCACTGCTGCATGTGGCTTGTCGAGCACGCGGCTCTCGTGATGCCCCGTGCGTTTGGGCTGGGCTGCAATCCTGCAGCAGGATTATACCCAAGCACGCACGGTGAGGCAGCAGAAGTGCCGTATGTGCAGACGCGCTCGGGCACGGAGCTGACGGCGCCCGCATGCGCACACCCCCTGTGCGCACACCCCGGCAGGCGTGCTGGTCCAGACGAGACCCTGCCAGGGCCTCAGCCGCGCCCGCGCGCAGGGCCGCTTCGCAGACCCGGAGCGCCTGGCCTTCCGGGAGGCCGGCCCGCGGCAGCCGCTGTACCGCGTGCGCTTTGACCAGGCGCGCCCCGCGCGCCGCCCTGCCTGGCACGGCCCTTGGCCCGTCCTACTTGGCATGGCTTTTTGGCCCAGGCGAATGTGCACAGGCTGACCGCCAGGCGCCCCAACTGATCTTGCTGCGCGAGCATGCCTTGTGCCAGATCAAATGGCAAGAGCGCTGCTGAGCTGCTGTGCGGCGTTGAGTTGGCACAGAGCCCGCTGGCGTCGACAAGTGGCTGACAACGATGAAAGTACTAAGAGCCATGCACTTGCAGGCGCGGCTGCTTGACAGGTTGCCAGCCCTGGATGCACAAGCTGTTCGCTCGGCCAGCGGCTTGCCGGACCTGCGGGTGTCCAGCACGCCTGGGGTGAGCCACCGGTCGTCGTGGAGGCGCCAGGCAGCCCTCCAATCAAACCCTGCGCCTAAACCTGCATGCATGTGCGCCCAGGCCGCTGTGTGGGAGGGCTACGCCGGCGGCGCGGCGGACAGCGTGGACATCGAGATCTACCAGGCCTGGCTCGAGCCGGCCGCGCCCGCGCACCTGGCCGCGCAGGCCGCCCGCCGCGGCGCCCTGCAAGGCCACGCGGCCCACGACGCGCACGGCGGCCATGGGCACGCGCACGAGCACGCGCATGAGCATGAGCACGCGCACGAGCATGCGCACGCGCACGAGCACGCGCACGAGCACGCGCATGCGCATGGACCGGTCGATCACGGGGACCATGTACACGAGGCGCGCCCCCTGCCCCCGCGGACGCTGCAGTCCGGCACGCGCCCTGCTTTGCGGCAGCCGCCTGGTTGCGGATGCGCAAGTAGCGGCCCTGCGCCCGCGAGCCCTGCCGTTTGCGGATCTGCCTGGCCCAACATCACCGGCGCCTGGCAGCTGCGTTATCTGGTGCCCAAAGACGCGCAATGACAGGCATCGCTCAGCAGGGGGCACCTAAGTTATGGGTGGTCACATGCGCCGCCGCTTGCACGCTCCGATGGGCACATATAGCATGCTTCGCGCCGCGTACGGTGTATCCGCAGCCCCCATAGCCTCGAGCTGCAAGGAGCCGCGGGGCGAGCGTGCGCCAGGCGCGCGCTGCGGTGGAGGCGCACGCAGTCGAGCTGGAGGGTGACGACGCGGAGGCGCGGCGGCCGACGGAGGCGCTCGCAAAGGCGCGCGGCCGGCCCCGCGCCGGGCAGCGAGCCGGGGTTGCGCGCTGCGCAAGGAGCCAGGGGCGGCAGGCCGGCTAGGGAGGGCCCTGCGAGGCCGAGCCAGTCAAGCATGCATGCTCGCCGCACCGGGTCCCCGCAGCGGGCTGCTGCCGCAGCGCAGCCCAGGGGCGAGGAGCTAGGGTTAGGGTATGTGGTAGGCTTACCCTAGGCGCGCGCGCGCAGGCGCTGGCGGCCAAGGGCGCAGCGACGCCGGCGGAGGTGCGCACGGTGGTGGAGGACATGGACATGCGCGGGCGCAAGGCGCTGGGCGCGCGGCTAGTCGCGCGCGCGTGGGCCGACGCGGGCTTCCGCGCGCGCCTGCTCGCCGACGCGGCCGCCGCCGCGGAGGAGCTGGGCATCGCGTCCAGCAACTTCCCGCCCGCGCCAGGCACGCCACGCATGCACCTAACCCTAACCCTAGCCCTATTCCCATTGCCAGGCGCGCCGTCCCTGCGCCGCGCCCGCCGCCCAGCGCCGCCGCCTGCGAGGCGGCTCGCCGGCGCGTCCGGCAGCCGCCCGCCCGTGCGCGGCGCGCAGCGGGCGCGCCGCGCCGGCCGCGCAGCGCCTGGAGAGCTGGCCTCCGCAGGCGTTCCCGTGGTCCAGCGTTTGGCAGTTGCCATAGCTCATGCTGCCCGCGCTGCATGTCCTCCCACCTTTATAAAAAGCGGCGTCGGGATACCATGTGAGCACTGCTCTGCTGGGCTGCCCAGATTCAGCAGCGGTTGTTCTGGGGGCGTGGGGAAGGCCGCACGGCGGCCCTCAATACGCACCGCGCGCCTGAATAGGAGTGGATCCGCAGGCGAGGCAGCCGGCGCCGCGCCCGCCGCCGGGGGCGCCCGTACCGCGCCTGCGCTGTCGGGCACGCGCCTGACCGCGCTGGAAAACACCGAGGTCGTGCACAACGTGGTCGTGTGCACGCTGTGCAGGTGCGGGGTGTGGCTCTGAGCGTGTGCGGGGGGTCAGCGCACGGCGCTGGCCGTGTGCATTCAGTGACGTGCAGCGTTGGTGGATGCTGGGTGCCGACTGACGGGGAGCTTAGGATTTGGCGGCCTGCTGGTGTAGGTGCTTGTGCATTGACGCTCGCCGATGATCGCACCTTGAGGCAGGCAGGAATGACTGGCAGTAAGTGTATTGCTGTCATACATCTGACATGCACGCCCGGGAGCTGAGGAGTGACACGGTTCTGCAACATGTAGCAAGCGCCCAAATGGGGTCCAGTCCGGCAGGCGGCAAGCATGCAGCGGCTCTGCATGTTTCGCGTGCAGCGTCGCACGAGCCCGTCGCAGGCGGGCGCGGCAGCACCCGCTGGCATGCGTGCCGCACTGATGGCTCTTGCCCCGCTGCTGCGCAGCTGCTACCCGCTGGCAGTCCTGGGCACGTCGCCGCCCTGGTACCGCAGCCGCTCGTACCGCGCGCGCGTGGTGGGCCTCTCCTGCTCTCCCCCCCCCCCCTCACCCTGGGCTCTGGCGCATGCCTGCGTGCACGGCACAGCTCAGCTCGCGGCTTGAGCCAGGTGAGCAGTCACTGCATGGGGTCAGACCATGCTCGGTTCCCACACGCACAGGCGCCGGCCCGCGCCGTCGCTGCTGAAGCCCGCACCGGCCTCGTGCGCGCACCAGCTGTCACTAGCGGCGACATGCTCTGCGTGCGCGTGGCCAGGTGCGGGACCCGCGCGGCGTGCTCGCCGAGTTTGGCACGGTGCTGTCGGAGCGCACGGCCGTCCGCGTGCACGATTCGACTGCGGACCTGCGCTACCTCGTGCTGCCGCGCCGCCCGGCTGGCACCGAGGGCTGGTCCGAGGAGCAGCTGCAGGCGCTGGTCACGCGCGACAGCATGATCGGCGTGGCGCCCGCGCGCGCGCCGTGAGCCGGACCAGTAGCGCGTGGGGGGCGTCGGAGCCGTGCCCGTGTGCGGGCATTTGTCTGCAGGTTTTTTAATGCGTGCTGTCTTCCGTAGCCACAGCTGGACATTGTGGCTACACACTGCAGTGTTTGTTGCCTGTTGCTTGCAGCGAGCATGCTGCAGCCGACCGCCCTAGCTAGGTGTTTCGATAACACCAAGCACAATTGAAAGAGTTTAAAAGATAAAAGCCTCTGCTCATCACGCGTGAGATCAACAGCCTTTGATCATTCACGTTCTTGAGCCAGCGAGATGGTGTGCACAATGCTCGCCCAGACCCCGCTCGCTACGCCGGCCGGCCTGGCCAGGAGCACCGCCCGGCCGTCCATGAGCCCGGCTCCCTTCCGCAGCGTGAGGCGGGTGGTTGCTGTGCGGGCAGCCGAGAAGAGCCCCCTGGACCAGCTGGAGGAGAAGGCACAGGTGGGTGTCAGAGCGTCTGGATAGAAGTTGCCAATGCACCTTACCTGTTAACAGCCTGCCACATGGCTGCTGCACCACTACCAGAGTGTCCCCATCTGTATGCATTGTGTCCTCCCTGACTGCCAGGGCATCCAGCGCCACTGCGCGCGCTGTGGCTCTGCATTTGTGCAATCCCAAAGGCTGTACTATCCTGGCCACTGACGCGCGCGGCGCACGCGGCAGGAGTTTGTTGAGACGACCAAGGAGAACAGCGGCCTGGACTTTGACAAGCTGAACAAGCAGCCTGGGTTTGCGAGCGACAAGAACGTGGGCACCAGCCCGTCGCAGGCGGTGCGCGACTCAGGCAGTGTATCTGCCAGCGCTGGAGCCAGTGCCGGAGCCAGTGCCGGAGCCAAAGAGCAGTGACCAATTTCTGTGGATATGGAAGCGTGTGCTTCTTCTATTGTGGCTCCAGTGTGTCTGGCTAAACATGCCTGATTGACTCTATGATCTGGTGCGCAGGAGGTGTTCAGCTTCTCTGGCCTGTTGCCCGAGATCATCAACGGCCGGTGCGCTTTATTTTTGTGACATTTGCCTTTGTGGAGGCCCAGACCATAGAGTTTGCCACAGAGCTGGTGCAACACTCCTCTGTTGAGCAGCCTGTGCGTATCGCAGGGCGGCTATGTTTGCCATGCTGGCGGCCTTTGGCGCAGAGGTCCGCACCGGCGCGCCTGTGTTCGTCCAGATCCAGCAGACGCCGTTGTTTATCGGCCTCGCCTTTGCGACGATCATCATCGCGAGCGTCATCCCGGTTGCGCGCAAAGCAAACCTTGACCGCGACGGGTTTGGTCCCTTCACGCAGGTGTGCTGCCAAGCTCCACTAGTTGTGATGCTTTTGCCGAGTGATGCTTTTGCCAGGATACTCTTACTTCTGTCTCCTGCTCTTATCTGTTTCACACTGTATAACCAGCGGCTGCAGCTTGCTGACCACTTGCACGGATGGTGGCGCAGAAAGCAGAGGTGTACAACGGCAGGCTTGCGATGGTTGCCTTTGCGCTGCTCATCGTGCGCCCCGCAAGTCGTTGCAGTGATCCTGAGTTGTTTAAAGCTCAGAAGCTTTGCAAGGAGGCTCTCTTGCTTGGCCAGCACTGAGCAGATTGTGCGTCATAATGCTTCGCATGTCTGGTTGGAAACAACGCAAGTCTGCCTGAAGCCAAGTCGGCTGCTTGCAGGTGGTGGAGACCTGGAAGGCGGGCCCGGGTCTCAGGTTTTGGTGAGCGCAGTTCCTCCTGATGCGCCCGCAGCTCGGTGTGTTTGTGGCAAGAGGGACGCTCAACCAGTGTGAATGAACCTGCTGTCTAAAACTAGGGAGTGCCGGGGATGAACAGGCTGTGTGGTCCTTGCACTGTTTGCCGGCAGACAGGGTTGCTGTGGCTGAGAGCGAGTGATAGTACTATTCAGCTGTAAGTGTCCTGCTGCTGACATGTCGCACAGAGCCCGGCTCAATCCATGAGCCTGATGGGTGTGCAAATTTTTAGGTCTGCCTGCAGGCGTTTTGCGGGAAATGCTGTGACAGTCCAGAAGGTGTAAGTGAGAGAGCAAGCTGTGCCACGCGCGGTTGTAGCATGCTATCAAGATCACAGTGAACTCACTGACCTGAACACTGTGAGGCCGCGCCCCAGCTCTGCCAATCCACCGCATCAGCGCCCTCATCAAAGCCGTCCGGCGAGGACATCACCCGCATGGTCATCTGCGCCCCATGTATCTACGTTGCTATGTGCCTGGAGAGGGTGCACCACGTTTCCTGCACGAAACAGGTAAGCAGGCCGTCCGCACACACGCTGGGAGGAAGGAGAACTTATTGCGCACCTGCTTATCATACTTCTGGCACCGCCGCTTATTGAATTCCCAAAAGCCGTCGCTCTCGCGCAAGGCCTCCAGCGTCACGGGGTTGTCATGCAGGGACAGCGTCGCAAGCTGTTCACAGCCTCGCAGCAGCTCTGCCGGAATGGCCGTCAGCCTGCGTCACAGCACGGGCACCTGTGCTGGGGTGCAATCACAGCGCTGAGAGGTCATGATGCAGCCCGTCAGGCTGCAGGACCCATATGCCATGGCCGCAGCCAGGACTCACAGGCTCACCCCCACGCATCTCTGCACAGCCCACGGTTGGTTGCCATATACTGCCCCGCCATGATGTGCTCTCGCCTCTCTCATGCACGGCAGCTCCTGACCATCAAACACAGGCACCCGGCCAAGCGCCTTGATACCAAGCCCGAACCTGTTGCCGTCGAGCAGCAGCGAGCGCAGCTGCTGCATGCCGCCGAGCGCGCTCGGCAGGCCGGCGAGAATGTTCTGGCGCGCGTCCAGCGACCGCAGCTGCGGGAGGCCGCCCAGCTCCGCCGGCAGGCCGGCGAGCCTGTTCTGGCGCACGGCAAGGGCGCGCAGGCTGGTGAGCTGCGACACGGCCGCCGGCAGCGCCGTGAGCGCGTTGGCGCTGGCGTCCAGCGTGTGCAGACGCGGCAGGCTGCATATGGCAAAGGGCAGCGCCTCCAGCCTGGCGATAGGCGTGCAGACGTCAGCCGGGCGCTGCGTGGGTTAGGGTTTGGGTACTGTATCATATCCTACACGCTTGGCGCACACAGGCCTGTCTGTCCTGCCGGCCTCGGCCTGCAGCATGGCCGCGCGCAGCGCCCCATGCATGCGTCACCTCCCAGCAGGCCACGCCAGGACTGGGGTCCTCCGGTCGCGCCGGGCTATGGCGGCGCGGCCCGTGCGCCCGTGAGCGGGTCACCTGTTGTGGTCCAGCGCGAGCACCAGCAGCTGCGTGAGCGGCGCGAGCGCCGGCAGCGCCCCGGACGGCAGGCGGTTGTGGCTCAGCCGAAGCCGCTGCAGGGCAGCCAGGTGGCCCAGCGCCTCCGGGACGCCGTCCAGCGCGTTGTTGCCAAAGTCTGCCACGCGCGCCCCGGTGACAGCCAGCGCGGCCGCCGGCACGTGCGTCAGCGCCGGCCGCTCGCCGCGCAGCGCGATGACCCGGGTCTTGGCCCAGATCGCGCTGCGCGCCTGCCGGTCGGACGGGGCCGAGAAAGTGAGGGGGCAGAGGGGCGCGCGAGCTGCCGCGCTGGCTGCTAGGTCTGCACATACAGGCGCCGTGCGGCAGGGTACTCACTGCCAGAGTGACAGCAGGTATTGGTGCACCCGGTGCTCAGCTGTGACCAGACCTCAAGGGTGGCAGGGGCGCCGCTGCCTGCCGCGCCGCCCTGCGGGTGTTTCTGCTCGAGCGCGGTCCTGGCGCGCTTGCTGGCAGCCTCGGCCTTCTCTTTCTGCAGCTCCTGGGCCGCCGCCTGGCCCTGGTTTGTTCAAACACTGAGTCAGGTGCTAGCTCTTACTGACTCACGACAGAGCCCTGCACAGCCGTGCCCTGAGCCATGCATACTGTGGCTGCTGGGCATACTGGCAGGACAGCCAATGTGGTAGTATGCGGACCTGCGTCTGGGTGCCAGGCGCTCCGCACAGTAGCATCAGCTTAGCACCGTCTTTCAGCTTGGCAGCCTCCACAGTGAGGTCGCCGCTATCGAGCACCCTGCCCTTGCATATCAGCTTCTGCGTTCGTGCGAGCGCGCCGGTGAGGTCCTGCAGCTGGGCCCGCACATTTTGCAAAGTTGTGCTGGGCTCGACAACAAGCTCGTGCACAGTCCTGCCGTGCGTTACATGCAGCTTCATGGCGTGGGCTACTTCCCCGTGCCTGTCTATATTAGCAGCTCCTTTACTCCCAAGTTTGTGCACGACTGCCCGAGGAGGCACCCTTTTCCTCGGGGCTCGTGGCGCTCCTGTCGACCGAGGAAAGCGTACGACCGCTTGGAACAAGTCAAGGCGAGCAGGGGGTGCAGCAGCAAATAAGCACACCATGGTCCTATCAGCTACACCAGCCAGTGTGCATGCGCTGCGATGCTTGCCGGCGCGCTGCGTAGCTCCGCCTGTGTGCTTGTCCACTCCAGCAAGGCTTGACGCAACAGCAAGCGCGCAGCCAAGCAGGTGTGCTTCGTATCCGGACTGACTTGCCCAAGCGTGCTTAACAGCCGCAGCCCCTCACATTGTCTTGGGACTGGACTTGCAGCGCTTGGTCAAGTATGTGTGCAGCACTGCGGGGCGCGGAGCAAACTGTGCCGCGTGTGGCAGGCCGGCAGAGGCGCCGGCGCTCGACCAAGCACGGCGGAGGGTGCTGCTGGGGGCCGCCGCGCTCGTCGCTCTGCCTGCCTGCGAGGCCAGAGCCGCCTGGGATGGGTCGTCCGCTGCCATTGGGTCCTGCCCGCTGGGCGACGAGGGTGATGAGTGCCGCCGGCAGACGCTGATGTGCGACCCGCAGCACTGTACCGGCACCGGCAGTGCAAGTGTCGAGTAACAGCTCACTGTAGCAGACTGCCAGCGCTTGTCACTGTGTAAGAAGTCAGAGCCTCAGCTGGTGTTCACGCCGTGTGCGCAGACGCGACAAGGCGAAGAACGGTGTGGAGAGCTATTCCAGCGCAACCAAGATCAGGCTACGTGCGGGCCTCTCTGAGGCGCAGCTGAGAAGCTGGCCGTGTGCTCACAAAAGGGGTGTCAAGGTTGTTGTGCACTGTGCGGGCTGGCCTCCGCAGCGGGCGCGCCACAGGTTGCGACAGCAGCGAGCGCTGCATGGCCTGACGTGCTCGTGGGGGCCACGCAGAGGAGAACTCCGGGGTGCCCGCGGCCGAGATGAGCGACGCATACAGCCGGGAGACGCTGGCGCTGAAGCAGGAGGTGGAGAGCTATGTGAACGCCGACCTGTACGACCCCGAGCGGCCAAAGATTGTGGCGGTGCGCGGCGCTCGCTGTGGCGCTGCTTTAACCCCCAGCTTCCCCACGCGCGCATGGGCACAAGGAGGCTCCTGGCCGTCCCTGGTCTGTCAAGCAGTCTGGCAGCGCAGGCAGCAGGTGGGCGGGTGGGTGTGAAGGAGGCAGGGCCAGGCTGCTGCAAGGCATGCCCGCATTTGCAGAGCCATTGTTCATGCGGCGAGCGTGCGCTCAGCGCCTGGGCGCCCGCCCCGAGCAGGCGCTGCGCAAGGACGGCGCGACGTGGGTGGCCAAGTACGCGCGCGGCGGCAGCGCGCGCAAGGTCTCGGCGCGGCGCATGTACATTGCGATCGACGCGCTGCAGGGCCACCTGGCGTCCAACGGCTTTGCGCCCTTCCCCAAGAACAAGGTCCCCGTGCTGCTGGGCAACGTGCAGCAGTCGCAGCAGCTGCTGGCCGAGGGCAAGTGAGCGGCGAGCGCTTGGCCAGCCACCACCCATGCGGACTGTCAGAGGGGCTGTTGGCGGGCAGCAAGTAGCGAGCTTGGCATTGTGCTTTCGGCTGCTGAGCTACTCGCGAGTTCATGCTCCTGGCGAGCGTGAGCTTCTGCTGGATATGCAAGCTGCTGTGTCAATTGTGCCAGGAGAGCTGCGCCTTTGTCAAAGCTACAGGCAAGGCGCAGCGGGGAAGCAGCAGTGCCGTGACCGATTCGTATAAGCTTTACGAGGCCATTGTGATGCTTCCGAACTGGTGCTTTAAAATATATGCGATGAGTGTGAAGTGAGTGTAGCCTGTGAAGCGTGGCAGTGTGGGTGTTTTGATTACCCTTGTGAGAGGAATGATCTTGGACAACATGTGGTACTTGCGTATGAGACATGAAGATGTGGCAGAGATGTAGTTGGCAGCCGCAGAGTCGTGTGATAAGCAGAGCGGAGAACGTCTCTTCCTCAAGGAATCAATGACACATTCCCTTCATCACCATGCCTGCTCTCTGCAGACCCAGTGTGCATGACAAGCGCGCTCTGAGACGTAGCATGCAGTGACACTCCATGCTGCAAGAACAACAGAACAAGGGCCGCAAAAACACTCTCAAAGTGGCTAAGACCCGTCTCCAAAAAGCAAAAATGGCATGCGCACAACTGGAGTACTTGGGCTTACTGCTAGGCGGCCATGCTGGAGCAGCTTATTCTGCATAGTCACTTCATTTGTGTCCACTACCCTTCACTGCCCATGCCGATCAACAGCCAGCTGGGCCCAAGTTGCCAGCTGACAGTCCCTTTCAGTGGTAAGCCCTCCTGCTGCATGCTCGTGACCTGCGTGGTGCGCGAGCTGCTCTGCAGCCCTTGGGCCCAGCCACTCTGTATGGAACAGAGACCCTTCTTGGCTCTAAAAGATGTCACGCTGATCATAGTTGACCTGTCCCCCATCCAGGCCCCAGCCACGCATCTATGCACACCTGCATGGGGCCCATGCCATGGGCGGCGTGCATCAAAGTGTCCGACCAAAACTGGTGTCATGCCGTCCCCGTCAGCGCCAGCCCGCCGCGTCCAGGCCCCAGACGCCGACGATGGAGAGCGGGTAGATGAGCAGCACCGGGATCGCCCAGAACGTCGCAAACGTGCGCCGCGTCGCGCCCAGCAGGCCCACCAGCAGCGTGGCCACCACGGTGACGGCCACCTCGCTGGAGTACGTCCAGGGCAGGTCCTGCAGGTGGATGACCAGCAGGAAGAGGCCCAGGCAGAGCGTGTTGTTCATGGTCACCGCGCCGTACACCTGCGCGCGCAGCCGCCGGCTCAGCGTGCGCAGCTCAAGCCCTAGCCCGCAGCTCAAGCCCATGGTCTCCGCGCCGCAGACATACGCGCGCGCGCGCCCGCGCGGCCGCCCGCTCAGCGCCCGCGGCTCGAGCTTGCGCCCGCAGCTCAAGCCCGAGCGCCCCCTGTCGGCTTCCCAGCATGCGGCAGCTCACACACGCAGCTCTGGCTGGCTTTGCCGAAGCTAGGCCTGCAAGGCGTGCATGGAGCGAGCAAGAGGACCAGCCGCAGGGCAAACGCGCGTGTGCGCGGCGCAGGGGGCGCGGGCCGCGCCGCGGCTGCGCGCGCGCGCGGCGGGCGGCCGGGGCGGGCGCGCGCGCGCCTGGGAGAAGGTGAGGCTGATGTTCTTCCGCCGCTTCCGGCGCGCGAACAGGAGCGAGGACACCAGCTCGCTCGCGTTGCTCGCAAAGGGCGTCACGCAGAAGGCCACGTAGAAGGCCGGGATGCCGGAGGCCTGCGGCAGACACAGGGTAGGTTAGGGGTAAGGTAGGGTACTACTTCAACTCCCCGCTCCGATGCAGACCGGGCAGCCGGCGCTCGCCATCCGCGGCGCGGCGCGCGTGTGGGTGCACCAATGGCCAAGGAGAGCTGACCGGGGCAAAGAGGAAAGCATGTCGGAGGGCGGCGCGTCGCGGGGGCGCAGCCCTCCGGTGTTGGCCGAGGGACAGGTTACCTTGGAGAAGGAGGACACCGCCTCCACCAAGGGGTCGCTGATGACGGCGCAGATGGCCGTGCCCGCCGCCAGCAGCGCGGCGGCCTTCCACACAATCTGCGGCCGCCGGCGCACGCAGGTGAGGTGCCTGCTCGGGGAGAGAGGAGAGCACTGCCTCTTGAATGGCTGCGGGTCGCTGATAGCGGCGCCAATGACTGTGGCGCTGGCCGGCTCGGGCGCGTGCACCCGCTGCTGTGCTGATGGCGCGGCCGCCGCAACCTATGCAGTGACGACTTGCACACAGCGCGAGGCGCTCGCCTGCCGGGTCGTGGGCTCCTGGCGCTGCTTGTCGCCGCCGTCCTCGTTGTCGTCGTTGTCCTCGTCCCCGTCCTCGTCCCCGCCCTCGTCCGCGTGCGGCTCGCCCCCCGCCAAGTGGTGCCTGGCGCACGCGCGGGGGCTCCTGAGCTTTGCGCGTCCATGCCGTGCTGCATGCACCGCCGGCACTCATGTGCCCAGCCGCGGGGGCTGCGGGAGCGCGGCGCTGTCGATGTGCCGCGCAGCACAAGCCCAATGCATGCGCGCAGTCGAGCGCGCAGACCTGCCTGCATGTCTCTCCGAACAGACGGACCGTGGTATCAACGCCGTGCAACTCCATGCTTGCTCGAAACTCAAAAGAAGAAGTGGTCCGCATGAGGCGCGATGCCTTGGTGCGGCCGCGGCGGCGCCGGAGGGGCGGGGCGCTGCCGGGCCGCACTCGAGGAGCTCGTTGATGTCGGCGGAGACCGCCGGCTCCACGTCGACGGTGATGCGCGCGCCCTGGCTAGCCTGGCGCCGGCGCTGCTCCGCGCTGACCACGCGCCGCTTCTCCACGATCCACCTGCCGCGCGCGCGGCGGCCGCTCACTGCATGCCTGGAGACTGCCACATCTCAGCAGATTGTAAGCCCCGCCTGCGGTATCATGCGCCTGTGCGTGCACAGAGGAGCACCTCGGACGACCTCACCGTGTGGCAGTGCAGCTTTATAGTGCATGCCTAACACGGGAGCATGGCAGATGAGGATTGTCCGTCCCACCGCAAAAAGGTGCCTGTGCCGCGGCTAACAAACAGCACAGCAAGGGGACACTATGTCAAGATAATCACTTTGCGTGTGTGCTTGCCCAGCAGAGGTACCGCGGCATCACCCTCGCAGCAAGGTCCCAGCACTTACTACGCGCAGCAGGCACGCGCCGCGCCAGGTGCAGCTGGAACTCGTCAAACGCGATGCGGCCGTCGTGCTGGATGGAGTCGAACTCGCGCATCCAGTACTCGCGCTGCGTGTCCGCGCCGGCGCCGCCGTCACTCGACGACAGCGACAGGCTCAGCAGCAGCGCCTTGAGCTCGTCTGCGCGAGCCGCCGCAGAGCAGCCTCTCAGTGCAGGCCCTGATATCACACCAGCGTGCGTTTTCTGAGTGCCGTACTTGCTACTGACATGTCATCCCACCCGGAGCTGACCACCTGCGATGTGGTCAGGCAGAGCTGTCTACCAGTAGCAGTATGCTGCGGTCTTCGCCTCGCATTTTATGGGTGAAGCACAGCAACGCAGGCACGGGACACACCGCAAAGTCGCAGGGCAGTGCACGGTCGCCCGCACTTCTGCACCAAGCGCTGTGCAGGGGCTGCTGTCGGGGCAAGCGACACTGAGCCGCAGAGCGGCGCGCACGTTCGTCGATGCAGCCGTCGCCGTTGTCATCGAAGGCGTCGAACAGGCCGCGCATGGCCTTGCTGTTGACCTGCCCTGCTCGACACAGGTGCGCGCTCAGCACAGCAAGACCATATGCGCCATCTAAGTTGGCGTTGCTAACTGTAGAGAGATCACAACATTGGCCTTAAACTTTCTTGAAGCACTGGGCTCAGCAACGGTTGGCACAGCCCCATGCACGCACGCAACCCTGTCAGGCAAGCCGACGCAGTCACAGGAGCGGACGCACCGGACTGGTCAACCAGGGAGCCAAACGGCGCTGCGCGGCGGTCCATGGCCTGCGCGGCCTGCAGGCGCCACCGCTTCTGCTTCGCGTGCTCCATCTGCCGCCGCTGCAGCTCCGGGTAGGCCACCTGCCGCGCCGCGGCCGCAGATTCAAACCCTGCTGCCTGCAGCGTGCGATGTTTAAAGTTGAGGGTCCATGCGCTCAGGTCTGCAGCGCGCGCTGCTGCAGCTCGTGCCGCTGGGAGACGCCGCCGCATCTGCCTGACATGCTGCGCCTGCCCCGCCTGAGGCTGCGGGCGGGCCTGTCCCGGCACACGCAGGCGCCGCTGCGGAGGTGCTCAGGCCCCACCACACGAGTGCGATGCACTGACAGCGGGTGTGCACCGCGCCCTCTGATCTGCACACATGCGCACGCAGTCCCGGCAGGAAGCAGGGTATGCGCGTAAGACCACCCCAGCAGGAAGCAGGACATGTGCGCACGGTCCGAGGCTCTGACGCCCAGCCGGCTGGGGGCCGCGCCTGGAAGATGCAGTACACGACCAGGGTCGCCAGGCAGACGATGACGCCAGCCAGGGATGCCGCCTGCGCTGACTTGTAGCCCATGAAGGCGGGCACCTGCGTGGCCACGACTTTGCTCGGACGCCTCCTGCACCGCTGGCTCCCTTCCAAGCACCATGCACCATGCATGCAGCCACATGGCCGCATGCAGGCAGGGGCGTCACTTCAGCAAGAGCCTGTGCATGCCGGTTGCAGGTGCTTCACGCCTGTCGGTGTGTGATGAAGGTGCGCCCTGCAGCCCGCTGTGAGGCGCGCCTGGATGATGCCATACAGCAGCACAGACGCTGCCATGATGATCGCGCCCTTGGGCGTGAAGTTGTCGGTCGTGACGCCCGTGCGCCAGATGTCAAACTTCCGCGTCAGTTTCTTGTTGATGGCATTGCCCTGCGGCGGCGGTCGGGCGGCTCAGCGCTGAGGCGCAAGTGGCCAGCTGGCATACACAGCAATGCAGGCGCACACTGCTGACAAGGGCCTGATGTCCTGAACAATGACCGCCCCTGTTTACACCAGCAGGTGGTTTCTTCATTATATACACGGCACAACTTGAGGTGCATGGGCCGTTGCATCTGCGAAAGCTGCAGGTGATGCAGGACTGTACTGACAAGCACACGTGGGGTGCACAGCACTGGCTGCGCTGTGACGTGAGGAGTAATAACTGGCACACAGCTTAATGTCGTCAAGCACGGCTGAGGTGCTGAGCGCTGGCTGGGCCGAGGCGAGAGACCGCGCACCCGCTCGTTCAGGTCGCACCTCCCGGCCAGCAGCGAGCCGCCCCAGGCTATGGTGAGCAGCATGATAGTTGACCCTGCCAGCGTGCCCACCCCGACGCTCACCTGCAGTAGCCGCCCCGCTTTATAACAACACTGTTTGCGCGGAGTATGGCTTCCCTTGGAGCGGAGAGCATCTGGCCACGCCGCTGCAGGTTGTATAACACAGCGCTAAACTAACACCGACACTGATGTGCTTAGCAGGGGCTGGTCACGCACCTGCTCTTCAGCCACCTCGCGGGAAACGCCAATGCCGGAGACGACTATGATGAGGCTGTCTGGCAGGGCTCCCAGCACAGGAAGAAGCAGGCCACCTGCAACGCACATCCTCCGTCCGCAAAGTTCCCCGTTGTGCTTGGCTGCGTGCCGAGCCTTCGCGCATGTACGCATGCTTGCGCAGCGAAGTCGCACGCCAAGTCTTGGTTCACTACGCCAAGTCTTGGGTCACTACACGCACCTATTATGCCAGGATCCAGGACTTCAAGGAGCATTTCAGAGCCGTCGGAGAGCAGCTGCGCGCCCTTCAACAGGAGATAGCCGTAGCCGAGCAGCAGGATGATGCTGCCGCCAAGGCTGGAGGAACTGCAGCACACAGAGGTTCTTTGCAAGTGTGTGCTGTTTGCAAACCAGAATAAGCGCGGCAGCGGCACAAGCGCACGCACCATGGAAACACGCCATAAGACTCCTTGCACGTCATCCTCACGTGCAGCAGTGTTACAGCGCTCGTCTGGCCACCTACTCACATGCACTATCAGGCCACAAAAGTAACACAGGAAAAAATACAAAAGGGAGGCACACACAGAATTAATGCACAAACATGCAGGAACCTGCAGCACTGACCCTGCAGCTCGCATGGCAACAACCCTGATGTCTTGTTGGTCCACACGGCAAGGTACAACCCAGAGGAGTACCCTGCACCAGCCCGCGCAAGCAGCACTCTGGCAGCAGCATGTGGCAGTGAGCCATGACACTGCAGGGACGCGGCACTACGCCGAGCCGCGCTCCCAGCAGGGCCCCTGTCCAACGCTGGCCTTCAACCACACCCAGGCACTCGAGCGCCCCCAGGCTGCCATGCTAGGTGCGCTGGCGGCGCTGCGCGGCCAGCGCCTGCAGCGCGCGCGCGCGCAGGCTCGCCAGCAAGCTCTCCCCGGAGCCCTCGCCCGCGCCGGCCGCTGCACGGCAGGCGCGCGCCGCCACGCCCGCCCCCCGCTCGCCGCCGCCGCCGCCGACCGGGCGCGCCTCCCCTCCGGCAGGGCTGCGAGAGCGGCTGCGCCACCCGCGCCGGCGCCGGCGGGGCTGGGCGCCTCGCTGGCCGCCCTCGTCCCCACACCGCTCCGGCGAGGCTGACGCCGACGCCGCGCGGCCTGCATGGCTGCGCTGCGCCCGTCCCCGCTGCCGCTCAGGCGAGCCGGGGACGGCGGGCCGCGGGCTGGTGCTGCGCCGGTCCGCGCCCCGCCGCTGCCGCCGCTCGCGCGAGGCGGCGGTGCCCCCACTGTCGCGCCGAGCGTCGCTGTGGCGGTGGTCATGCACGTGCAGGTGCACGTGCAGCGCAGGGGCGGGCAGCGCCTGCGCCGCGGCGCCGCCGCGGGCCTCACGCTCGAGCTTCGAGCCGGGGTCGGGAGGTCCCAGCGCGGTCCGCCCGCAGCCCTGGCGCGCGGCCCACAGCTGCCACTCGCTCGTGGGGACGCGCGCGCTGGCGCCGCAGCGCGCGCTCTGCGCCGCGACCGAAACAGAGCCCGCAGCGGGCGGCGGCGGGTTGTGCGCCGGGCTGCTGGAGGCGGGCGGGCCCGTGGCCGCCCGCGCGTACTGCACCACGCGGTCGTACGTCGCCAGCGAGAAGGGCGCGGCCGCAAAGCACCTGCCGACCACCCGAGCGCTGCTGAGCCATGTGAGTCGCGGGATTGTGCGGAGACCGCGCGACGCGTTCCCGGCAGGTGACTGACGGCGCTGCTCCCGGCGCCACCATGGTACACTCCCATGTGACCACGAAGGTGTGTGAGTCAGCAGCGCGATGACGGCACCACGCACGGGCGTGTTGCATACGTGGGAAACATAGGCTAAAACCCCGCTGTGGCTCCAGCATGCAGCAGCCAACAGCGCACCTGAGCTCGTGGTAGAAGGCGTCGCTGTGCTCGTGCAGGAAGGGGCGCAGGGCGGCGACCGCGGCGGCGGCGACGCCCGTGCTCGCCTCGGCCTCAGGCGCAGCCTCGCCCAGCAGGCCGTGCGAGTGCGCGAGCCCGATAACGTACCTGCAGCCAAGCAGCGACGTGATGGCTCACCACCACAGCTGCTTGCCTTTGCGCAGATGCGCAGCCCCGCATCATGCAGGCTGCACCTGTATGCCATGTGCATACAGTAAATAAGATCATTGAGTACACTGAAAGCTGCCATAGCACAACAGGTGCGCTTTGTTCATGTTTCCGTATAGCTTACGTGCTCCACACATCGCCTCCCGATGCACGACAAGGGCTGCACAGGCGCAAGCAGCCGAGGGCGCGCACGAGCGCACGATGCCGTCGTCCACGCGCAGGATGGCGCGCAGCTCGCGCTCCACAAACGCCTCTACGCGCCGTCGCCGGCTGGCGGCCGCCGCCGGCGGCGCGCCCAGCTGAGCGCTGCCTGCGCGCGCGCGCGGTTGCTCGCTGTGCGAGGCCATGCCGCACACGTGACGCTATTACCGGTGCGACTTGAGGGCTCGGCAGAGTGCCAGCGGCAAGCGCCGGCGCGCCCAGCTGCGACTGGCCTGGCAGATGCACATTCGGGCCGCCGCATCCTGCCTGCAGCCATGCCCAATTATGTCGTTCGTACGCTCGACAGCCTGTTCAACACCTCTAACGTCCTCGCTGAGAGCTGACCCACAGCTGAGCGTGCCAAGTAGACTAAGGAGAGTCTACTTGGTTCCTCAATTGCAGATGTCAGCGCAGTAGGCATCTAGTCGGGCAGCGCACCGACGGGGACGGCGCACAGGCCCTCTGCATAGATGTGCCGCCGCCAGGCCGTCGCCCAGTCATCGGCGGCTGCTGGCGCGCCGGCGCCGGCGCCGCGCGCCAGCAGCGAACTGCCTGCCGCCTGCGACTGCGCCTGTGCCTGCAGGCGCAATCAGCAGTCTGCAACAAACACAAAAAGTGCCATACGCCGCAGGTAATGATACATCAGCTTCTCAGCATGCAGCGCGCATGACGAGCAGCTCAATCTGTGGAGGCGCTTTACAGCTGTGAGTGCCTGACCAGGCAAGCCTTTTCACTTGAGAGGCCTGCAGCACCGCCTGGGTGCGGCGTCTTCCCGAGCCGGCAGAAATAGGACAGGCAAGATACCACGCTCCGCGCGGCTGCGTCCTGACAGGAGCAACACATCAAACCCCTGTAGAGCACGCACATCCCACACCCAAGAGTGCACCTGCACGCGGTAGTAGTACGGGCGCGGTTCGCGCAGCGACGCGCCCCGGCCGGCCCAGGGCTGCTCCGGCGGGCCGCAGCCGCTCCCCCGGGCGACGTCGCGCCGGCCGCTATACGCGCCGCGCTCGTGCGACCGCCACCGGCTCGACCCCACCGTGTGCCGCGACGGCTGGCCCCACAGGACCTGCGCCCCGTCGCTGCCGCGCGCGCGCGGCTGCAGGTCCAGCAGCGGCCGCGAAGCTTCGGGCCTGGGCGAGGACGCGCGCCGCGGCGGCGTCGGCGGCACCTCGGCCACGCGGTACGCGCGCTCGGACGTGATGGCATACATGTATCGCTTCACACGCCCCTGCCGAGCGGGCACGACGCGTCAGCTGCACAGCAGCGGCAGGCGGCAGCCTCTCAGCAAGCGAGAAAGAGAGCTCGGCACGGCGCCTTCTAGGAGCGCGGGCGCCGCGCGCCTTGCACAGCGGGCAGGAGCGCTTGATTTTCAGCCAGGCGCTCAGGCAGGACACGCAGAAGGCGTGCATGCAGGGCTCCGCGACCGCCTTGTCACGCAGGTCGGTCACATAGCTGAGGCCTGCGCGCACGCAGCGCGACACTTTCACATACATCTTGGTGTGAAAGGGCCTTCTACAGAATAAGGCCACCGTGCGGCAGCGCTTCAAGCTCACAGACCAGGACAGCAGCGGGCGCGCACATATCGAGCAGGTCAGGATAGTGTCCTCTGCGTCGCTGCCGCTGGGCGAGTCGGGACAATCCCTCTCCTTTGCCTCCATGCTGTGCTCTGACGCCTGTCGGGCTACCGGCGGCGCTGGCGGCAGCCCAGATGCTGCCGGCGCAGCCTGGGGTCGACAGCTGGCCTGTGGCTTGCCCGGGAGCCGCGCCCAAACTTGCAGTGATGGCAGCCACTGCAAGTCGCTGCTCCCCGTGTTCGCCTTGGGCATACCAGACGACGTGAAGAAACTGCGCTCATCACTCGCAATGTTTGTCTGGGGGGAGAAACCCTGGACAAAAAAAAATTGCTCTTGACAGCATAGAAGAGATCTGAGATCAGTGCGCGCGCTCAGAGCCATTCCTTCCTTTCAGACTCGACCACCCCAATCACGTTGCAGCCCAAAATCATGCGTTTCACATATGAGACCACTGCAGCCTGCTGGTCGGCCATAGACAAACGATAGTGCGCCTAGAATCTTTGTGCCTGGCACTTCCATGTTATGCCATAGACAGGGCAGCCACTTGCGTGCCGTGTCATTTGGAACTTGTACCAGCCTCGCGCAGCGCACGACTCGGTGTGATGCCTTTTCAGGTTTGAGGCTGAAACACCGTAGCCCGTCACACACATCCTGAGCGACCCACAGACTGCTGTGTAACAGTATTCAGCATGCATGGTGCAAGGACATAAGCTGCTCATTGACAGAAGCTGTCCAACACCACCCAACTCAGGCTGTAGCCAGTCCCACCAGAGATTGTCAGTGCATACAGCCACATGACAGCCTCTGGCGTTCACGCACACTCACTGCTGTGTCTGTACAGCGACACTGATTGCAGTAAGTAGGGCTCCATAAGCATGCATACCCGTGCAGAGCAGATCACCATGCCGCGGAACTCCAATAGCTAACCATAGTCGCCTCGCCACTTGATTTACCACGCAAGCACTACATGCAGCACTCACGCCAACACACCTGTGTGGCTGCACAACGCAGCCAAGCGCGCGTGAACGAATGTGCAACGTGTGCGAAAGGAAGCGTGGAGCATCACTGCCGTCGCCGCATGAGCGTGAGGCTGCCAGCGCTGCTTCGAGCGCAGGCGATGGTCGCATGCGGCCCCTGCTCCAGCGCAAAGTAGCTGCGGGGCAGCCGCACACATGTCAGCATTTAAAACAGCGCTGAAAAATGTTTAAATGTGATGCCGCAGCCTCCGGCTCATCGGACACATCATGCAGAGCTCATGCCAAAGGGCTGCAGCTACACAGCAGCGGTGCGGGCCACAAATAGAAAGCCACCATTAGCTGCCTGCGCAAATCGTGCGAACAGCCTCCTGATGCCCACCTGTAAGTCTTGCGCTTGAAGGAGACGGGGCGCTGGAGGATGCGGCGCCCAAACGCATCCACATGCAGCTTGGTGTAGCCAAACTCCATCACCTGCAAGCAAGAACACGGGGGGTCAGCGCGCGTCAGTGCCTGCCGACACGCGCCCACAGAGGCGCCGGAGCCCGCAGCACGACACGCAGAGCATGCCATAGGCAGGCCGGACCTGCGTCCGCGCGTCCCAGGTGAAGTCGCCGATGAAGTCGAAGCGGAGCGGGCCCAGGTCGCTGGCCAGGCTGGTGGCACCCGGCGCGGCGTCGAACACGGCGTACTCGTCGACGGGGATGTAGCTCCAGGCGGGCACAGCCTTGTTCGGCGCGGCGAAGACGAGCTGCCAGGCGCCAGCCAGCTGGGGCAGCCAGTCTGCGGTCGCGCCACGGGTTGTTCAGCGCAGTCTGGCAGGTGTGGCCGGACCTTCTTCGGGATTTGGCTTGTGCCGGTGGGACGCGGCTGCGCACCTGCTGGCGCCGCTCTACTTCTAGTCGATTTAGCACACAGCAAACAGACACCAACAGGCGCAGGTGATGGGAGGACTGGCTCCGCGAGCAGGCGCCGCTCTGCCCGTGTACAGCCCACGCACGACCACTACACAACACTGACAGGGCGGTGCGAAAATCAGCAAGCAAGGGTGACCCAGTCCGCGAGTCAGAGCCTTGGAGTTTTGCTGTGTCACCGCGTGTGCGAGTGTCATACAGCCACACCTGCTCTCCTGGCGTTCTGTTGAAAGCGCTGCTCCAAGGCAAGCATTGCGCCATACACCGTGTCCACCGCCACATCCTTCTTGACAGCCGCTTGGAACAGGGCGGCCAGCGCTGCCTCCCTCACGCCCTCGGCCTCCTGCCTGCAAGCTGCAGCACAGTGATGGAGCTGGAAGCTCCTCGGGTGCTCAATCCCGCTGAAACAGTGCGTGTGTGCACTTGACCAACCTGCGGATGTCTGGAAAGCCTGGAGCGCAAGCTCTTCGCCGCTGGTGTTGGTCGATCTGCAGGCTACTGCTCGACGCGTGGCACGTGTGCATTTTACAGACAGGAATCTAGTGCCCCGAGGCACCGTGGGACCATCTGATGTGCAGCTTGCGCGCGGTTGTGCTAAGCGTCCAGGCCGGAAGGGACGGACATGACCTGCACGCATGCACTGCATTTCTGAGCCCATCAACTGCTCAGCTGTCCACCAACGGGAACAGGAACCAAAGAGCACACTTCTGAGAACGCTTCTGCGCATCGTACTGTGCCTGATATACACCTTCTCACAATCTACCGAACAGGTCGGGCGGGGTTTCAGCCGAAGTTTCACAGGCTGCTTCCTGTGGGAATGCTGGTGGAGTAAGCAGAGGAACTGGCACGCCGCTTTGGTTGTTGCCTGCTGCGGTGCTCAAACGTGCACTGCTGCGAGCCAGGCGTCCCGGCAGTGCTTGGTCCAGCTTGCTTGCCCTGCTTGACTGCAGGATCCGCGCAGGGCTGGAGGACGCCATAAGGTGCTGGCCAACATAACTCGACTTGTGTGAATGCAACTACGCACTGCAAGCTTGTTCCAGCTCCGCTGTTGTGGTCATACACCCTGTTTGTGTATGAGGCTGCTAGCCAGAGGGCTGATATAGCTTGACGAGGACATTAGCAGAGCGTACTGCACGCATGTGCAGGTGCTGCGCTGCTGCAGCGATGCCGTTCTGATGGCTCACCAGGTATGGCAGACAAGGAGCGCAAACCGGCGCACGACTGTGTCATCTGCGCCGGCGCGCTCGGCAGCAACGGCGGGATCCTCGCGCTCCTGTGCGGTGCGTGCACGCCGCGCGCTTGCACTGTCTCACGTTGAGGACCGGCAACGAGGGCCGCTGTCACAAACAGACACACTTAGAGCTGAGCGTGCTTGCAACAGGGCACCCCTTCTGCGCCGAGTGCATCTGCCGCTGGCGCCGGAGCAGCTGGCGCTGCCCGGTGTGCCGCGTCGTGGACAACCGGCGGCTCAGGCCGGCTGGCGGGGCAGGCGTGACTGGCGCCGGCAGCGACGGCAGTCGGCTGCGCGCGGTGCTCGCGCACACGCTGGAGCGCAGCGGCGGCAGCGCGCTCGACCTGCTGAGCGGGCTGCTCGAGGCGCGTGCTGTGCTTTGCTGCCGGCCTGGTCGCTCAGGACTCAGAGTTCTCTCCACATACTGCGCACAAGCAGTGGTGAGCAGGCCCCGATCACGCTAGGTGGTATGAGCCTGTTGCCCGACGCCCTTGCGCCACAGCTTCTGTCAGGCTGCTCATGCGCAGTGTCCGGGGGCGGCAGGGCGTCCAGGAGCAGGTGCTGCTGCCTGGCGGCGAGGCAGGCGACGCGGCGCGCGCTGCCGCTGCTGGCTCAGGCAGCGGGCCAGGCGGCGCGGCCGCGGGGCGGGGCACCCAGGCGCCCGGCGGAGGGCCGGGCAGTGGCCGCGGCGGGGAGGCCGCTGCGGCGGGCCACGGCGCTGCGCCAGGCCACCCGAGCAGTTCCGCGGCCGCGCGCGCCCAGCCAGGGGCCGGGCGGCCGGGGACCGCGCCGGCGCAGCCGGGGCCGGAGGGCCTCGGCGCGGGCGGCGCGCTGGGCATACTCGCGCCGCTGGACCGGCTGGTGCTCGCGCAGCTCGTGGCGGTCGTGCAGCTCGTCACGCAGGCCGTGCCGGGCGGCCAGGCGCGCGGCCAGCGGCAGGCGCGCCACGAGCGCGCGCACGGCGCCCCGCCTGCACCCGTCTGGAGGATGCTCGGCTGATCTGACAGGCGGGTGCACAGGAGGTCTCCTCTGTTCCGTTGTGCAGCTGCCTGTGTGGAAGGAGCCCTAAGTGATGCTGAGCGTGCGTGACCCACTCGGCACGGTGCATCATGCTTGAGTCGTCCCACGGGCATGAGCGCACGTGGTAAAGCCAGGCAAGTCCCTTGTTGCAAGCAGGCTTTCCATGGCCGCTGCCACAGGGAGCGGCGGTGCGTGCTGTGCTGCGCTGCGTGAGTGTACACAGCGTGCCTCGAGCAGGGCCGCGGTGCTCGGCAGCCGCAGCCCGCGCCGCGCCGGCGCGCCTCCTCCGACGGTAGCGAGGTCGATGTGCGTGTGCGCGGCCGCTCGCGCCGCGCCTCCCCGCCGCCCCGCCGCGCCGCGGCCCGGCCCCGCGCCGCCGCCGACCCGGGGACAGCCCCGCAGCCCGCTCCCCCGCCGCAAGCAGGCGGCGGGGATTCGGGCGACGCGCGCGGGCGCTCCGCCGCACCCGGCCGCGCAGGGCCGAGCGCGCGGCGGCGCTCAGCGGACGCCGCGCCGGCGGCCGCGGCGCGCGGCGCGCGGCGGTGCGCCAGCGCCGAGCTGCTCGGGCGCCCGGAGGCTCACAGCGCGCCCTGGGCGCCGCGCGGCCGCGCTGGCTGCGCTGCGGCCGCGCGCCCCGCCGCTGCGGCGGGGCCAGCGCGGGCCCGGCCCACTGAGGCGTCCGGCTGGGCCACACGTTCTGGCGGCGCGAACGCGGGCGGCGGGGTTGACGGCGGGGCGCGAGGCCCGGCAGAGGGGCCGGCCGCAGAAGCGGCCGCGTCACCTGCGGCAGCGCCGGCCCCAGCGCGCCAGCAGCGTCTGCGCGCCAGCCTCAGTGAGGGCGCCGGGCCGGCACGGAGCGGGAGCGGGGAGGCTGGCGCGGCCGGCGCGGGAGCGGGCGCGCTCGCGGCGCGCGGCGCCGGCAGGGCGGCGCGGCGGACGGCGCCGCGATCGGCCGGCGAGCGCGAGCGGCTGCTGCTGGCGACCATCGCGGACGTTGAGGCATGCACCTCACTGCACCTCATCGACTGCGTTCATATTGTAGAAGGGTCTCTAATGCACTAATAAACCCCTGGAGGTATACATGTTACGGCATGGCGCTGCCTGGCCTGGCCCTTTCGCGTACCCTTTTGCACGGCCAGATGTGATGCGGACACATGCACAAAGAGCAGCACAGCGCGCCACGCCCGCAGAGTGACGCGCACAGGGGCCGCGGCATGTTGGAGTGCAGGCGACTGTGCGGCAGATGCAGCGGCTTGTGCTGGCTGACCTGGTCGACCATAGGGCGTTGCGCGCCGAGGCGCTAGAAGCCGGGCTGCATCGGCAGGCACCCCGATGCCCCAATCACGGCCCTGTGCCGGCGGCGCAGCGGCTCGTAGAGGGCGTGCTCGCGCGGTGGGCGGCGGTGGCGGGCGCCGGCGGCGGCGCGCACCTCGCGGCGCGCGTGGAGGAGCTGTTTCTGGAGGCCAGCATGCTGGAGGCCGTGCGCACCGGGCAGGTTCGCGGCAGGGCGGCGCTTCGCCTGGCCGTCACAGAACCGCGCTCGCGTGCCCGCGCCCGTGCACCGCAAAGAGGAAGGGTTTTGCGGCTCTCCTGGGGCACATCTGTTCGGTCGTGCACAGCGCCAGTGACAGACATCATATCGTACTACGCTTGGAGCAGGCGACGCAGCGTCTCGCAACAAACCCTGAGCAAAACGTTTCGAGCATAATGCAGGCTGGTCGCAGGCGGCAGCTGTCTGGCTCTGCGCACACAAAGTGCCGGGCGCCCGCCGCATGTCAACGCCCTGCCGCTGCGCGCGTTCACGCTCCCGGGCGCCGCCCGCGCAGGCGGCCAACCCGCGCGCGGTCGTGGAGGACATCCTGGCGCGCGCGTCACTGCTCAGCGCAGAGCTCGGCAGCCTCGACCCTGCCCGCCCCGCCAGCGCGGCCAGATCGACCGGCGCGCCCGGGCGGCAGGGCACCGGCGAGGGTTCGCCCGCGCGCCCGGCCGGCGCCAGCGCCGCCGCGCAGGAGCCGCGCGCGGGGACCTGCCTGCCAGGCCCCGTATCCAGCAGCAGCAGTGTGGAGGCAGCGCCTGCGCAGGCCGCGCCGCGCCGCCCCGGCGCGCGGACCGCGCTCGGACCAGCGAGCAGCCTGCCAGCCGACAGCCACACGTCTGTCGAGCAGCCGGTGCGCGGGGCTTGCGACGGGCATGCGCAGGGCGTGGGTCCTGCGGGGTTCCCGCCCACCTGCACCACAGCGGCGCCGCCATGCTCGCCGCGCTCTAGCAGCACCTGTGCCCGTGGCGGCGGTCGGGCGGCTGGGAGCGTGCAGCAGGCGCGGACCGAGCGGCCCGTGGCCGGGGGCATCGCAGAGGGAGGGCTGCCCCGCGGTGGTGGCTGCACCGCGCAGAGCGCCGCGCGGCAGCCCGCGGGCAGGGCTGGTCCAGAGCGGGCCGAAGCCGACGGCGGCGGCGGCGCTGCGCAGGAGGCGGCAGCGAGGCCCGGCGGCCGGGACGCGCGCGAGGCGGCGGCGGCGGCGCTGGACGCCTTCGCTGCCAAGCTGGGCCGGCACGCGAGCGAGCTGCAGCCGCGCACGCGCCAGGCGCGCCTCGGCCCAGTCATCCCTGTCCCTCATGAGCTGCTGAGCCACAGCTTTGCCGCTGCTGAGTGTGTGAGTGCCGCCGTGAGAGCGCGGCTTGATTCGCAGTTACCCATGCGGAGACGCCCCTTGCGGCGCCCCACATGCTGCCTCGGCTCGTGCTGCAGCAGCCAGAAGCCGCCCGTTTCATACATGCCGCCGCGGCTCGCTCTGCGTGCTACTGCGGCGGCCCGCCGGGCTGCGGCGGCTCTGGGCGCCTATGCTTCACACTGGTAACCTACCCTAAACCCATGACCTGGCGGAGGTGGTGGAGCTGTCCGTCGCGCTGGCGCGCATGGCCATGGCGGAGGCGGGCATCGGCTAGGGCGGCCGCGGCGCCCGGCGGCGGCAGCGGCCCGGCCGCCGCCGACGGCGCGGGCCGCGGGGCGAGCACTGGCCGCGGTGCGGCGGCGGCGGCGCGCACCGCGCTCGCTGCCGAGCCTGCGGAACCCAGCGCGCCCCCCGTGCGGCACCCTTCGGCGCCTTTGTAATACATGTACGGTTTGCCAGCAGGATTGGTGCACGCCACCTTGTAGACTACGGGCAGGGCATGCACCAGGAGCGTGTTTGATGCACACTGCATCCCTTGTCCCTGTAAGTGCGCACAGCGCAGCCTTACCGCTGTGGGAGGATGGTGCGCTCTAGGATGCTGTATGTGTAGGAAGGGCGAGTGTGTGCGTCATGCTTGCATGTTAGGCGGCGCGACAAGCACAGGTCGGACAAATTCATTTTTGCAGTGCTGGCATGATGATGAGTGTCTCTCGTCCTGCTTCCCATGCACGCCACCCCTGCAACATCATAGCCACTCTTTGGGACACGCCACGGACATGTGAATGCCTGGAGACCTGCTCTGTACAGCACGCACAGTATGCGTCGCATACCCCATGAAGCAGAGTTCATTGGACAAGAAGGGTTCTTGCTCCCGCACTCCAGGGGTTTGAGCTGCATAACACTGCCCTGCCTACATTTGTGCAACACTGCTCTGCCTAGTGAATCACAAAATTGCACTGCAGCCGCACAGCAGCCGCATGTCTGCAGGGTCGCGCAGCAGCTGAGCCGCCGCCGCCCGTCCTGCCGCCGCAGCGGAGCAGCAGGAGAGGCGGCGGCGAGCCCCACGCCCCAGGTGGACAGCGTCCACCAGCAAGCGCCTCGCATTTACGCAACAGCCGCGCGCTGCACGCGACGAACCCCCAGCGCCGCATGGCAGCCCGGTGCGCGCCCAGGCGTGCAAACGGGGCGCTGCCGCACGCCCGGCGCAGCGCGGCCGCCGCGTTGGGCGCGCCGCGCGCAGGGCGCGCGGGCGGCGCGCGCGGGCCGAGCAGCGCCGGGCGCTACCGCGCGGTCCAGCCACCGTCGATGGAGAGGCAGGCGCCGGTGATGGACGCGGCGTCGTCGCTGCACAGGTGCCGCACGAGCGCCGCGATCTCCTCCACGCGCACAAAGCGCTTGGTCGGCTGGTCCGCCAGCAGCACGTCCGAGATCACCTTGTCCTGCGTCGCATAGGGTCGGGGTTAGCGGTAGGATCATGGTAACGCTGCACCGGTGGTGCACGAGAGCCGCCACAAAGCGCTTGGTCAGCTGGTCCGCCAGCAACTCATCTGAGATTACCTTGTCCTGCGCCGTGCGCGGGGGGCGCGCGCCCGTCAGCGGGCTGTAGCCCAGCCCTGGTGCGGCCGGGGGCCGCCCGGGCTGCGCATCACCAAGCGCGTGAGGCTGCGGCAGGCTGCCACAGGCCAGGCCTGAGGATGCTCGATAACAGCCTGCAACATGCAGGGCCACACAGCGCCCGGCCGGGTCCTGTGTCCAGAAGGGCCGCCATGGTGTGTCTCGCGCGCGCGGGCACGCAAGCGCCCCCTGCGTCCTGCGCTCGCGTCAGCACGTCTTCGCACCGCGCGTGCGAGCAGGGGCGCCACAGGGCGGGCGTAAATTACATTAAAAAGGCGCCGCAGGGCGGCGGGGGGCCGCACCACGGGGATGCCGCGCGCGCGGCTGGTGTCCTCCAGCTGGTTGCGGACCAGGTCGGTCAGCACATAGCCGGGGCAGATCGCGTTGCAGGTCACCTGCTCCTCGCGCGCCGTCTCCAGCGCGACCGTCTTCGTCAGGCCTGCGCGCGCGCGGCCGCGCGCGTTATCGCTCCTGCCGCACGCCGGCAGCCCCTGCTGCAGACGCCTGCAGCCCCTGCTGCAGGCCCAGCCCCGAGCACGCGCTGGCCCGCCAGGCCGGCCCACTTGCAGCCCCTGCTGCGCAGCGCAACCGCCGGCGCGTGCGGCAGCGGGGCGGGCGCCTGCCGGCGGGCGACCCGCGCCGGCTGCACGCCGCCCCCGACCTGCCGTAAGGACCTGACCGATGTGTGCGGGGCGCTGCTGCGGACCTGGCGGGCCAGTGCGCGTGCGCCAGGTGCCCTCAGGCATGGCGGCGCTGCAGCCGCACGCGCTCGCGCACACTGGCATGACGGGCGCATATGCTGTGAGCCAAACCATGGACCCTGACACAGTGAGCCGAATCATAGACCATACAGACAGTACGCCCTGAGGCAGCGCCCATTCACGCGCGCGCCCGCGATGCCGTGCTTGGCGGCGTTGTACGCGCTCTTGTACGGCGACGCGACGAGCGCGTGCATGGAGCCGGTGTTGATGATGCGGCCCCAGCCGCCCGCCAGCATGCCCGGCAGCGCCGCCTTGGTCGTGTGGAAGGCAGAGGTCAGGCACACGGCGATAATGGCGTCCCACCTGCGGCGCCGGCCGCGCGTCGCAGCCGCTCCGCGCCCCCGGCGCCCGGCACGGCTGGCACGGGCTGCCGGCTGCGCGGCGCGCTGCTGCCGCAGCTGTCACGCGAAGCGTGCCGAGTAGCGATCGCTCACAGAGTGTGGACAGCAGTGGCTCGTGCAGGAGCGCTCACAGGCACGAGCGACGCAGCGCTGCTGCATGCAGGCGCGCGGGCAGCAAGACCTTGCCAAACGTCTCAGGCAGACAGGGCTGCAGGCGCTGCCGCTCCTGAACCGGCCTCAGCTACATCGCCAGCGCAGGGTGCGCCCGGCAGGAGACCGCACTTGTCGTCCGGGAACTCGTGCACCGGCGCGACATGCTGGATGCCGACGTTGTTCACCAATATGTCCAGCCTGCCCAGGTCGCGCTGCACGCCGCGGATCATGTCCCTGGCGCGGCCCGCCGCCTTTGCAACGGCTGCGCTTGCAGCGCAGGGCCAAGCAGAGGGCAAGCAGTGGACCAGCGCAGGGAGCAGAGCAGGGGGCTCCTTCGCAGCTCTGGTCGGACAACATCAGCAGCCATCAACGAGCTGCACGGCGCCGATGGCAGGACGCGCACGCAACTTCTTAGCGACGTCCGCGCGCCGCGCTTTGGCTGGCCCAGGCGGTAGAGCCTGGCCAAGGCGCACCGTATCTCAGCGGGCTGCATCACGTTGGCGGCGCTGTGCCCGCACTTGACGCCGAACTCGCCCTCCACCGCGGTCACCTTGGCCCGCAGCTCCTCCGCTGGCGCCAGGCCTGTCCGGCACGGGCGCGGTCAGCCAGGCCGGGGGTGCTCGGACCAGGCTGGACGGCAGCGAGGGCCCACCGTGCATGACCACATCGGCGCCCGCCTGTGCCAGCCCTCGGAGCATTCCCAGCCCAATGCCTTGCGTTGACCCTGCCGCAGCGTGCGCACGGGTGGCCGCTCCACCCGCCCGCCCATCCGTGGCGGACCGCAGCGTGAGTGCGGTGCGTGAAACTCATTTTGGGCGCTGCACGAGCACCTGTGATGAGAGCGACCCGGCCCTTGAGCATCCTGCCTGCCGTCCTGTGTTGCAGGGACCCGCGGGTAGGCCTGAATGCTGATTGCAAATACTGCTCTCCTAGACAGCGGTGTCTGCCACGTGCTTCTTGCTAAGCACTGACCGAATCGGTCACCAATGCTCTGATTGTACAAGATAGCCAACGTTGTCAGGCTATTCTGGTTTTCTGAGTCAGATAGACGAGTACCCTAACCCTACCCGGACCCCGTGTCGGCCACCCTGGCCGACATGGTCTGGCAAAAGACAGGCACCTGATGGCATGCGCAGTAGTAGCCGTAAACCCCCGCCCCTCCACGCGCTGGGAATCTGCCGCTCGGGCGACCTTATCTGCTTATAGCCACTTGGATTGCCATCTGCAACAAGTCCCGAATAGTGGTGACTGTTTCATTGAGAAGTGCCTGAACGTGTGGTGCGTGCTTCGGCTACAGAGACGGCAAGGATATTCCTGTGCTACGCCCAAGGCATCCAGCGGGACGTGCTCTGACTATCCAGTGACCTAGGACAAACTTAGCAGGCAATGGATAGTGCGGCATCCGTTTGCGCAGTTGTGCAGGAAGTGAATGCCAGGCGTCATGTCACGTGTGCTGCTGCACTGGGTCGGCCACGCAGAGCATCCCATGGCGCCTTTTGCTAGTAAGCGGATGCGGTGACCGGCAAGAGGGCGCTGTTTGGGACTGGTGGCTTGCCGGTTCACCAATCGCATGGGCTCCGGCAGTTATACTGGCCAGCCTGCACTGCCTGGGAGACAGTCTGCTCTGCCTGGAGGCAATGCAGGCTGGGCAGTACAGCTGTCGGAGCCCATGCTGTGTTGGCAAGCCACCAGTCCCGTACACCCGCTTGCCGGTCACCATATCCCCTTCTTCCCAAGGGGGACCTTCCTCTGCGACAGTGTGGGACAGGTGCTCGCCCCATCTCTTCTCCCCATCTCGTCGCAAGTTAACTTAAGAACCACCTGGCCGCTGGCGCAGGGCGATCTGCAAGCGCACTGTCTTGCCTGTACTAAAGCGCAGCGTTGGTAAGGAGGGAGGGTCTGCGTCGCTGTATGCAGGAAGATGCCTCGCAGACCAAGCGGCGCCAGGGCGGCAAGGTCCTCCAGGAGGACGCAAAGTACGGGGGGCACCACGCGCACGTGGGCGCCACCAGTGCTGGTAGGCCGGACAGCCCGACCACGAAGCACGGTCTGCCAGCGGACATTGCATTGAGCGAGGCGGCCGCCTCCCATGTTGCCGCAGCTAGGAGACTGTTGGCTAAGGGCAGCACGTGTGAAAGCAGCACATGTGCTGCCCTCCAGCCAACCGGCTCCTCGCTGCGGCAGTCTGGGAGCGACTGCCTCGCTCAACGCCTTGACCGCTGGCCCACCATGCTTCGCGGTCAGGCTGTCCGGCGTGCCAGCACCGGTGACGCCCACGAGCGCGTGGTGCCCCTCGTACTTGGCGCTGCTGGAGGACCTTGTCGCCGCTTGGTCTGCGAGGCATTTTCCTGCATACGGCGGTCCTCTGACGGTCTTCCGCCACCAGAGCTGCGCATCAGCACAGGCAGGCAGCCCGCTGAGGCACGTGCCTGGCCCGCTCTCGTATGCCTCGGCAGAGAAGGTCTGTGCAACGCGTGCTGCTGCCACTGCCCGCGTGCTGCTGCCTTTGCCCATGAGAGCAGCAGGCGGCGTCAAGCCAATCTGCATGATGGATGTCGCGCTGCTTGCGCCCAAGCCGCTCTGCAGGCTTGCGCCGCGCATCAGAGCGCCCTGACAATGTCAGCTGCACGCTTCGCGCCGCAAGCTCTCCTGTTAAGACGAGGGTGCAGAGTGCGCGGGCACCTGCGGCAGCGGCTGCGGCCAGACCTGGGCTAGCGCTCCAGTGACACGTGTCTTTCCAGCAAGCAGGAATCTGATCAATTGCCACTCAAACTTAGGAGAGCCAGGCGCCTTGCACTGCAGCATGGACCGCGCAGGTGTTCCAGTGTCGTAAGCAAAGCGGCGTACATAAACATGCCGGCTGGTTGCACAGCAGCATGCCAACTCGCGACACTGCAAAACGCGCTTGCTTTCGTCGCCAATGCTGCTCGGCACACTCAGTACACGCATTCTGCGCCTCACGCATGCGGTATGCGGCATACCTGATGGCCATGCCCATGCGTTTCAGCAGGCTGGCCAGGTCCCAGCAGGCTGTCAGGACGCTTCGCCTCACGCTTGTTTATCAACACTCGCAGACAGGCGGCTGGTGCGCCCGCGCCCAGATGGTAAGCAACTCAAGCGCGGGCAGCCGCGGCAGTCGCCTTCAGCAGCGCGGCCGGGCGGTCGCCGCGCGGCGCCAGGCTGCCGGGCGTGACGCCGGCCGGGCGCGCGGCCAGCCAGCGCCAGGCCGCGGCCGGCGACCCCGCCGGCCCTGCGCTAGGGTCCAGGCCCAGCGCGCCGCGGTACAGCTCCAGCAACGGCGCAACGTCGGCGCCCGCCTCGGCCGCCAGCTCCACGCGGAAGGCGCCGTACCCCGCCGCGCGCAGGTCCGCCAGGTGCCACAGGCCTGCGGCGCGCCCGCGGCGCCCGCTCGCTCGCGGCCGCGCCGCCGTCAAGCGCCAGCAGCTTCACAGACCGTGCAGAGTTTTGAAACACAGGCGTCCTCGACCAAGGCGGTGCGCAGGGCGGCTGTGCGCCGGCCCTGCCATGTCCATGCAGAGCGCGCTAAAACCCCACCCGCGGCGCGCCGGGCAACCCCGGACGAGAGGCCCGCCCCGCGCTCGCGCGCCGCACCCATGCACCGGTCGCGCGGCGTGCTGCTGGGCAGCCGGCGACGCGCGGCGCCGGCCCGGGGCGCGCGTGGGCGCGCGCACCCGACTGCGCGGCGGCGTTGAACACGGTGTTGCGGCAGCCCTCGTCGGCGAGCACGAGGTGGTCGGCGCCGGCGCCGTCGCGCAGCGCCAGCGCCGCGCGCTCGCATGGCCGCCCGCAGTCGCGCCAGGAGTCGCCGGCGCTCAGGAAGCGCGCAAACACGCAGTGCTCGGTGTGGAATATGGGCAGGTGGTGGTGCGCGACCGCCTCCAGCGCGGCCGCCCTGCGCCGCGCCGGCCGTCAGCCGGCTGCACGCCCGCTGCCGTTGGCGTTGGGCGGCGCATCCCGTGGGAGCCGGGCCAGGGCGCATGGCGGCTCGGCAGTGCGGGCCGCCGCCCTGCCCTGCAAGCGGGCTGGGCGCGGGCACAGCTGGGCGCCCGGCCACGCTGCTCCCAGGCACCCTCCATGGCCATCGGCATGTAATGCTGCTCGGCAAGGCAGGAGCCTGATCCGCCTATCCCGACTCCGTGCTCAGCAGCTCTATGCTCAGCAGCTGGTGACCCAGCCCGCGCCGCTGACGTGCCGTCACCTGCGGCCGAGGCGCCGCGCCAGCCCAGCGAGCTGCGCGCCGCTGAGGTCGTGCGTAGGCGCCAGCCGCGTCAGGCCCGCGCGCAGCAGCAGGCCCGCGGCCACCGCATTGGCCGCGTTCAGCGAGAAGTCGCCCTCCAGGTCTGGCAGGCGGCCCGCGCGGCCCGCCATGCGCGCGCCTGCGCGCGCAGCAGATAGGGTAAGGGTAGGCTACCCAAACCCCCTCGCGCTGCGTCGGCGCGCGCCTGCACGCCTGCACGCCTGCACATGCTCGCGTGCCGATCCGACCGTGCCGCCCCTGACAGCTGAGTGCATGCCAGGAGTACTGCGCCCGGCCGGCACCCTGCCAGCCCTACCAAACCCAGCGCCACGCCGCGCGTTGCATGCAAGCACCGGACAATTTGTCACCCTCGATAACATACACTCACGCATGTAATTGCGCTCAAGAGCGACAGGCCGGGGCGCGCGCCCGGGCCGCCCGGCCGCGTGAGCCGGTGCAGGAGCCCCGCGCTGCGCAGCAGCAGCGCGTCGGCGCCAGGCGCAGGTAGAACGCGGCCAGGCCGTCCTCGCCCGGCTTCAGCACGCGCGGCGTGGCGACGACCGCGCGCTTGCCCGCGCGCTGCGCGGCCGCCACCGCCTCGCGCAGCCCGTGCACCTGGCCGCCAGCGGGCGGGCCGCCGGGTTGGTGGGTGAGGGGCACGCCAGTGTGGGGCGCTGCGGCTGCGGCTCAGACAGTTGCGTGACTGGTCTTCCGCAGCCACGCATCACGGGAGCGGACGCTCGGGCAGGCTCCCCAGGTCAGGGATGCACACCCGTGCCATGGGACAGCGCGGCTGCACAGACAGCAGATCAACATGAGGTGGGCTCGCAGGCCAGGTCGCTGTGCCGCACATTCTGGGAGCAGCGGGGTGGCGGAGCGCACCTCGAGGAAGTCCAGGATAATCTCGCTTAGCCAGGGCACCTGGCACGCCGCATCTGCCTGCGCCGTCGGCACCCGCCGGTCCTCGGAAGCTTGCCCCCGCTGGGTGACAAGCGACGCAGGCAGGCGCAGGCATGTACACGACCATGCACTTGTGAGTGGCCCATGTTCCACCCTGCAGCCTATGCGATCCTCCGACAGTGGGCCACAGGCCGTCTCTTATCTCTGCCGACATGTCAGGCAGTCGTTCAGACACCATGGCTACATGCGCTGCGCCAGCAACCCGACAACGGAGGTCGGCACGCGCTCGGACGCCGTGAGCACTACCAAGCACCAGAGAGGCTCGACGTCCCAAGCGAGGCAGCTTGCCTGCGCCTTGGACCGGCACAGCACGCGCAGCAGCGGCGCCGCCGCCGCACCCCCGTCCTGCCTCGCTCTGCCGCCGCCGCCTGCCTCCCGGTCGCCCTGTCCGGACGACAGAGCGGCAGCGCTCGCCGTCCAGCTGGACCGCGTCAGCCGCTCTCCCTGGCCAGCTGCTGCGGCCGCATGGTCTGCCTCCCCGGCGCCGCCGCGGTCGCCGCCCGCGGGGCCGCACACCGGCTCCCACCCGCCGCCCGAGCGCGCCGCCGCGAGCAGCGACGGCAGCACGGGCGCGGGCGCCAGGCCGGCGGCCGCGGCGTGGCGCGCGAGCGAGGCGCAGAAGCGCGCCACGGCGGCGCGGCGCGCCGCCTTGATCTCGCGCAGCGGGATGAACAGGCCTTCATGACGGCGGCGCGAGCCGGCGGGTCAGCGGCCTCGTAAGCGCGCATTCGTCCGGAACGTGCGGGGCGCTGGCATTTAGTCAAGGTACTCTCAGTGGGGGCGTGACAGGACCAGGCAGTCAGGCTTTCGTCATGCAGGTTGCTCCGGCCTGTTGCCACTCGCTCCACACTCTTGCGGCACCCCGGGTGTGCAAGGCTGCCGCAGCGCAGAGTGTTTGTACGGATGGCAACACGCTCCGCGTCTGGAGCGCGCACGTCGTCACAACGAGCCTGTAACCAGGGGTGCAGCAGACCGCAGCTCAGGCCAGGAGCGGCGCAGCCGCACAGTGTGCGCAGGCAGCTCACTCCCTCCGTTGCTGGAGCACGCACACGCCCAATGAGCCCAATCAGGCAGGGCCGCACCAGAGCCCAGGTCCAGCCCGGACAGGTCCAGGGCGCGCAGCGCGAGCGTGGGGGCGCCGAGCGTGGCGCCGACCGCGCCCGCCACTGCCTCCGCCGACACCGGCCGCGCGTCTGCGTGCGCCAGCGCGGCGGCGCTCTCGCCGCGCCCGACCCGCCCGGCGTCGTCGCGCACTTCCACGACCAGCGCCTGCGCGCGCCAGCGGTCCTGCTCAGCGCGGCTGACCGCTGGTGGTCCGGACCGCCGCGGGGCGCCTGCTCGGGCGGCAGCCCAGTGCACATCGCGGTTAAGCAGAACCTCTCAAAGTGCTGAGCATGGCACCGAGGACAGTCTGCAGTGAACTTACACACTAGCATTCCTGCTAGATACAAAGTACGAGGCACATCTCTGATCTGCCTCCCATGAAAAGAGCAGAAGCCTCGGCCTCGCGCCGCATGTGCGCTCTCGTGCACTGCCCTGTGTGAGCCCGCTGGCCAGGCTGCACGCGAGGGCCGCAAACCTGACCCTCGCGCCCGGCGACGGAGACGTCCACGGCCAGCCGCCGCTTGGCCTCAGAGGGCAGGCCCTCATAGGTCGCCCGCAGGCGCGCCTGCGCGCGTGTCGCAGCTGCATGCTCTGTCACATCGCCACACACAAAGGCCTGCTTCAGCACGGCGTTGCTGTGTAGACAGAGGTTTGCGTTGATGTTGAACCAATAATGTAATACTCTTGCGCTGTAACGCCAGCATTTACTGATGCTGTTCTTCATGCGAGGACACGCGGCTGAGGCAGGAGGAGGCAGGGCACGCTAGCGCCCCGCTCCTGCTGCACTGCGCTGTTGCTCCGCTGCAAGCGCTGCAGGGCGCCGCGCGGGCCGCGTGCAAAACTCATGTCCAATATCACAACTGTGCTGCAACGAGCGGGCCTTGAGAGCAGGGGCACTGTCCAGCCAGGCCCGCCGCCGCGCGTGCCTGGGCCGGGCCAAGTGAAAAACGCATCGCGGGCATGCACGCACGCCCTGCGAGGAGCGCGCCTCGAGGGCGGGGTCGCTGCTGCGCCAGACCAGGCTGCCGGGCGCCACGCGGGCGGCGTCCAGGCAGCCCGCGCCAAACAGCAGCTGCACCTCCGTAGCCCCCGTAGCCCCCGTACACCCCCGTTCTGGCGCCCGCGCAGCAGCCGCGCCCCCCGGCCGCCTCGCCGCGGCGTGCGGGGGCGGCGCTGGGCCGGCGGGCGCCGGCAGCGGGCGCCCGTCGGCCGCCAGGACGTCGAACAGCGCGCCGCCCTGCTCCGGCTGCTCGGGCGCGCCGGCGTCGAACACGACGCCGTCGCCGCGCTTCAGCGGGGCCTGCGGCGCGGCGCGAGGATGGCGTTGCAGCACAGGAGGGTGAGACGGTGCGGCCGAGCAGCTTGCCAGTCTCAGCCACGGCCGGAGCCCGCCAGTATACGACGCTTGTCTAAACCGCTTGCGACATGAAGCACGCGGGGCAGGCACAGCATCCATTGCCGCTCCTCATGCCCTGGCGCACGCCGGTCAGCGCTTGCGCGTGCAATCAGGCGCACGCGGCGCCGCACCTCCAGCGCGACCCACACGCGGCGCCCCGCCGCGCGCGTCACGCGGCCGGCGTACACGCCGCGGTGCCGCGGCGCGCGCCCGCGCACCAGCCGCTGGTGCCGCGGGCCCTCCAGGAAGCCAGGCGTCAGGCCGCGGTGCTCCCCGTCCTGCCCGCGCGCAAACACCTGCGCGCGCGCCGCGGCGGCATGCCTGCAGGCCGCTCCCTCAAGAGTCGCATCGCAGCCTCTGGGACTGTGCTGTGCGGGGGCGGCCGCGCTGCGCCACTGCTGCTGACGCCTCATGTGTGCCCTGCCGGGAAAGTGCGGCGCTCTCCCGCCGCCCGCCTGTCGCACGCCATGACGCTGTGCCCTGCCATCCAACCAGTCCAGGCACCGACCGCCGTCCTCAGTTCCCAAGCTGGCAGCATGACCACGCCATGCGCCATCTCCACACACTGCTTACACCCCGGACATGGCGCCCCACCTGCTGCAGGTCGGCCAGCTGCTGCGCGCCCGGCGGCCCGGCCGCCGCGTCTCGGCCGCCGTCCTCGCGCAGAGGCGCGCCCCCGGCGTCGTCCCAGCGGTCGCCGGGCGGCGCGGGCGTGCCGCGCGCCGCGGGAGCGGCCGGCCGCGCCGCCCACGCGGCGTCGACCGCGTCGCGGTACACACGCGTGGTGAGCGCCACGTACTCCGGGCCCTTCAGGCGGCCCTCAATCTTGAGGCAGGCCACGCCGGCGGCCACCAGCGCCGGGATCTGCTCCACCGCCATGAGGTCCTGCGCGGCCGCGCGTGCGCAGGAGTCTGCAGTCTGCGCCTGGAAGTCTGTGTCTGCGCTGTAGGAAAGTCTGGCTGCCCTGCGCCTACCAAGGCCCTCGCCCGACTGAAAGCCAGGTGAGCTGTTGCGATGTTGGAAACCTCCAGCCCGCCCGGACAGCCATGGGCTGCAGCTGCTCGGCTGACGCTGCTGGGCTGCGCACAGAGCCTTGGTGGCACAGACCTGGTGGGTCGGGATAGAGAGGGCGACGGGCGCGCCTGCGGGCTGAGCAGGTACTTGACGTCCCCAAGGTCGCGCAGCTGCCCGTCGACGATGAGGCCGTACGGCAGCCGGCACGCTTGCGCGCACTGCCCGCGGTTCGCGCTCCGCCCGCCCCACGCCTCGGAGCTGAAGCATTGCCCGCTGATGCGCAGCGCAACACAGAGGCGGTCAGCACCCTGCAATTGCGCATGCTGCATGGCGTGCTTGCAGCTCCCCGGCACACAGGCAGGGCACCATGCTCGAGATTTCCGCAGACACCCTGCAACACGCGCAGGGAGAGGGTAGCACCTGTAGCTGACGCAGAGCGCCCCGTGCACGAAGGCTTCGACCTGGGCGGCCGTACCCGCACGGAGCTGCACGCGCACAAGCCGCGCTCAGGCCGCACAGGCGCAGCCGGCGGCCGTCGCCGCCGCGCGTGGACGCCCGTAGTGCGCGCTCGACTTTCATTCACAGACACACGGGCGGCTTTGTGGCGCACAGCCGTCCCGGCGAAGCTGACGCACACCGGCGGCACACTACGCTCCGCCCAAAACCGCACAACTGCCTCATGCGCTTGTGACGGCATGGCGGGCAGAATTGCAACACTGCGTTGTGCGGCATGGCGGCACAAGGCAGCCTCCTCTGGCCGCTGTTGCATCAGCCCGCAAGGCTTCAGGGCCGCGCCTGCGCAATTTCGTCAACGCTCAGCTCGCGGCCGACCACGACGCGCGCGGCGCCCGCCAGGCGCGCAAACTCGGCGCCGTCCGCGCTCGTGATGCTCATCTGCGTGCTGCCATGGATGGCCAGGTTGGGCGCGACGCGCCGCACGAGCTCCACCACGGCCAGGTCCTGCAGCGCGCATGCCGTAGGCGATGACCCTAAGCTGACCCCTACCTTAACCCTGTCCTGAGTCACACGTGTGCTGCCGCACGCGTGCTGCCGCGAGCGGCCTGGCTGGGCGCGCCGCGCGAGCTTGACCACAGCCAGGCTGCCCAGCATCTGGCGGTGGCGTGGCCGCGCGCTGCTGGGGCGGCCTGCCACCCGCTGCAGCGGCCTGCCATGTGGCCGAGCCTGTGCATGTCCTTGCATGCATGCATTCCACCCGAGCAGCCCCTATGGTCATGGCCAAGGCAAGCGCATCCAGCATCGCTTGGCACTGGGGCACCCACAGGCTGCCGTTTGGCGCGCCTGGACTATGACGGCGTCCGCACCGGCCGACGCGACCAGGCGCACGCGCGCCTCCATCTCCTCCAGCTCCTCGTCGAACACCTGCGCGGGCGGACCTTTAAACCCTGAACCCTAACCCGGCTCCCCACCTGTGCGCATGCCCCATGCTACCCTGCTCCGCGCACCGCGCGGCGGCTCTGACGCTGGCACACCCAGCCTGGCCCGCGCATCGCGCGGGCATGCAGGCCCGTGCGCGCCGCCGCAGGCTGGCACAGGTGACCATGCTCACAAGCAGCTGAGCGCCTGCGCACCCAGCGCTCTCCGTGCGTCCCACTACAGCCCTGCGCACTTTGTAACGAGCTCGCACAAGAAACGCATGCCGTGCTTGCTATTCGTCACACACCCGTGACGCCGCGGCGGGCGACAGGCCGAGCAAGGCACCAGCGGCGCGGGCGCACCAGCACGTTGAGCGTGACAAAGCCCTTGACGCCGCGCTCGTGCAGGTAGGCCAGGACCTCTGCGAGCTCATGGTCTTCGAAGTTCGCCGCGCGGGCGCGCGCGTTGAAGCCGCCGGCCAGGCCAAAGTACACGGCGTCGGCGCCGTTCTCCACGGCCGCGCGCAGCTGCGGCCAGCCGCCGGCCGGCGCGAGCACCTCCGGCTTCAGCGCCGGGCGCGGGGCGTGGGCCGGCGCCTGCGGGTCCTCCGCCAACGCTGCGCGCTGTGCAGCAGGAGCCGCGGCGCCCTCGCTCGGGGACCACCGAGGGGCCGCGGCTGTGCCAGTACGAGCCTCGGCGCCGTAGTTGCCTACCGCGTGCAGCTGCGGCCGGCCCCCGGCTGCCGCCTGCAAGGCAGGCTCCTGCGCAGGGCGCTGGGCAGGCGCAGGCGCGGCCCGGGCGCCTCCCGGCGCCGCGGCCGCAGCAGCAGCAGCCGCGGCGCCTCCGCCGCCAGGCACGGAGCCCACGGCAGGACAAGCACCTCCGTCCCGGCTACCGCCCCTCTGCCTCCTAAAGTCCGCTCTCCGGCCACTTGCTCGCTGGACTATGCGCGCCTGCAGCGGTGCACACATGGGGCCCAACGCAACCTGGCTATACATTTATACTGCTGTACTTCTGGCTGAGGCCCGAGTGCACTCACTTATTGCAAGCTGACCAGTCGCTAAGCATGCCCGCGAAAGAGGTGCTTGGCGCAATAGGTGGATAGGGACGCGTGCAAAGTCAGACAGGTGTCTATACTATCTGCGGCTCTCTACCTTGCTTTCCTTACTCTGTTTTGCAGGAGGCAAGCCAGAGCTAGAGCAGCCCTATAGGGTAGCTACCGGCGGTTATTCTTGGCAGTGCGATGAGGCAGCGAGCTATTCCACTCTCGCTCCCCAAGCAAGCCAGGCGATCGTTCCAGAACGACACAAGCCTACGAGTCTTGCAATCGGACGAACCTTCAAGTGAGGGGGGACGACAGCAGTCAAAGCGCTGTGTGCCACTTAGCATGCAGGGGTACACGCAGAAGCCTGTCAGCAGCGGCAGGGTGCACGCGCGCACAGCCAGGGCCAGGGATGCCTGTGCGCAGCTGATGATACACATCAGGGTGCCATCAACACCACATCCGGACGCGTTTGCGGTTGTCTTGCAGGCTATCCTGACGCACCTGCTGTTCATGCGCGAGCAGATGCCTGCTCCCTTCAGCGACCTCCTCGAGGTGCGCAGCTTTGCTGAGAACTGCGCAGTGAGCTTGGGAAAGTGCGCTTCTGAAGTGCGTGCCTAGCAGCAGAGAGCTGCCTGCGCAGCCGACCAGCAGCAACCCCGCAGAGGCTGCAGGAAGACCCCGCAGGCGAGGAAGACAGCCAAGGTGAGCACCTGGTCGTGCTGTCGGGCTTGCATCTTGTTGTGTTGTCCTGACGTCTGCTACCGGGACAGTTCCTCGATGCGGCTGGCGCGGTTCTGGCAGCCCTGTCAGGACGCCTGTTTGAAGGGCACGCGCACGCGCGCGCGCTGCTGCTGTTCGGACCCTCCGTGTCGCGGCCACTGGAGGCATATGACATCAGGCTCGAGCCAGGCAGTGCGGCCACGCTGCAAGCAGCCGGCCAGCACTTTGCGGAAGGTCCCCAGGGCTTGGTGCGCCGCGTGCTGCGTGAGCTCATCAGCCGCACGCCAGACTTGCCAGAAGGCAGGGCCTCAGCAGGCGCGCCCCTGCTTGCACTTGCCCCTGCTTGCACTTGGAGCTTATTGACACAGAATTCAATGGATGTCGGCGGATTGGTTTTCCTACTGCTGTGCATGCAAATACACAATCACTGGCATGCTTTCATGCGCACATACAAGCTGGTTGGTCACAGCAGGGCTGGGCGCTCCTGCTATTAAAGTGGCATGCAGCAGCCGCCTGGAGCCTCGAGCATGTCGGCTCCCTTGCAGCTGCGAGCACAGCGCGCGCAGGCGCGACCAAGGTCTGGCTGATGGTGCTGGCGCCGCCTGGAGCCGCGCCGCCGGCCGGCTTTCTGCCCAAGCGCGGCTTCCAGCTCAAGCTGCGGCGCGCTCTGCATGTGCGCGGGCTGCATGCAGGGCAAAGACCATGCATAATGGGCCTGCCAGCCCCACACGGGACCATGCTGGAGGCTGGGCGTGCAGGTGGTCATACGCCTGGCATGCGTGGAGCATGCCTGTTCGGAGGACGTCCGCTGCGGCGAGCGCTGGAGCCGCGGCGGCGCCGACGCGTGCGGCGCATGCGATGAGGGCGGTGCGCGCGCTCAACGCCCCATTGCAAGGAGTGGCTAAGGTGTTATGGAGATCATTGGCACCCCTGCATCGCAGGGAGTGATGAGCGAGTCTGGTACCTGTGCGCCACGAGCGTGAAGGGTCTGGCCACGCGCTCAGCCGGCCATGCAGCCTTTGACAGCTTCATGTGACAGTAGCGCTCCGTCCCGCATGCGATGTGGGGAGCTCGATCTGAGCGCCGCAGGCAATCCGCTCATGTACTGGGAGGATCATAGACTGAGAAGCGCGTGGTACAGCGCTTGTAACTTCTAACGGGATGGTGCTGTTTGTCATATTTGACAACACTGGGCCAAACATGCGCAACACCTGCCCAGCCGCAGACAGCGAGCACTGTAGGTCAGCCTACGATGCCAAGCCTGGCTGTGCACATGGAGCGCAGCACAAATTGTCAACATGGACCCACCTGCATGGGCGCAACGCACACCTGTCAAACAGTGCTTGACGCCTGCTGGTTGGCGACTAATCTGGTAATGCAGCGGCGGGCCTGGATGCTGTTATCTCTGCTGCAGTCTGGAATGCAGAGGCCAGGCATTTCACGGGTTGAAGCACAGACCTGTCTATGGCGCGCCAGGGGTGCGGGCGAACATGAGGGCTTATTTGCAAGCTCACTGCTGCCGGCCGGCCTGCCCGTGCGGGGGCAACATGTGCGCAAGGGGGTGCGTTATTGCAAGGCAGAGGTTTGATGGGGTTCACGGTCTGATTATTTGCATTGATGGTAAACAGCCTGCATCAGCCAAATGAGGCTGCATAGGAAGCCGCCCGCATGCGGGGGCTGCCACATTAGAGTCTTGAACAGTGTGGACATGGTATCCCATGTAGAGTTCATCAAGCGGTGGAATGCAACCTTGCAAGTGTCCCCTTGCTGCATCACCAATAAATGTTGGCACCCAGTGAACCGAAAGTAGTCTCCCACGTGCCGCAGGTTGCAGGTTGTTGGCCGGGCTTGTCGTTCCATGCCTTTTTCCGACCAAAGCTTCAAAAGGAGCGGGAAGCGGATGCTGTCCCTTATATTGGGTATCGAGCCTGTCTTGTGAGGCTCTGTTTGCTCTACTTCCTGCATGAGCACAGATGGATGCAAGCCCACTCCCAGGATTGACCGTGACCGCTTGCTGTGACCTGGGTAGACCATTGCGGATGTAGCTGGGTCCTGCTCGCGCGCCCCACGCACATGCGTGGCCTTCCCGCATCCTGCCTCTGCCGCAGCCTTCGAAACACGCCGCCGCCGCTGCATACGCCGCTGCTGTGCGCCGCGCGCTGCCGGCCGCTTGTGGCTGCTCGCGCGATGCTCGCCGTGCCGGGCCTGGCGCAGCTGTCGGGGACATGTCTCATCATGTTTGCAGGCGCGCTCGTGCCGCCGTGCCCATTGCTGCTGCCACGTAGGGCGTAGGTTGCTCTGTATGGGCCTGCCTGTGTATATCGATCCCGCTGAGCCAGTCCTGCTGCAAGTGTTGCTGTTGCAAAGGCTCCGCAGCCCTGCACGCCTGGGCCCAGACACGCCCGAGCCACACACGTGCGAGAGAGCAGGCGCGCTGGACGAGGGGCTGCTGCCCGGCGTGCTGCTGGCCGCCAGGGGCCAGCGGAGAGCAGAGGCAACGATTACATGTCACCCGACGCCCGCCCCCAGTGGACGGGCGTCCACTGCATACCGGGGCCCTGGTCTGGCTTCCACACCAGAAGTCCGCGGCGCGCAGGCGCGCTGGGCGCCGGGCTGCTGCCCGGCATGCTCACTGTGACGGAGGCCCAGCTGGGCACGGTGTCCGCGCTCGGCGCGGGCCTGCTCGTCGGCACCGCGCTCGCGGTCGTGCTGCCGGAGGGCTTCGAGGCCCTGCATGGCGCGCACGCGGGTGCGCGCCTGGGTCCCCGCGCGCCTGGGCGCCCGCCCCTGTGCCCGCCGCGGCTCTGTCTGCCCCGGCGGCTCGGCGCGGCGGGCGGTCTGGCGCCAGGCACACTGCATGGTAGGCGCGGGAGCGCCGTCACGCGACGTGTGCCAGCGCTTCGCCCCGGCGCGCAGAGCCCGGCGCGGCGGAGCTGCCCGAGTGGACGGCTGGCGCGGTGCTGGTGGGCGGCTTCATCGCCATGCTGTTGCTCGACCAGGCGCGCACTGCTGTGTCTGCGTGCCGTGTTCGAGCTGCGGCATGGTACGACTGGCTATCTGTGCACAGTTTAGACAGCAGCTGTGGAAGCGTGCCGAGATGAACGCAGGAGCGTGGGGGGCGGCAGAGAGGCTTTCACATGGTAGGGGATAAGGTGAGTCCCAGCCTGGCTCTGTTGACGGGTTTGGTGACCCTGCAGGTGCAGAAGGCGGCTAGCCACGCGCATGGCAACGGCGGCGGCGCGCCTGGCTGCATCGCCCCGGGCGGTCCGCGGCGCAACAGCAGCGACGACGGCGCGCGGCTGAGCGCTGCGGAGACCGGCACGCCGGCGCGGGTGCAGCAGGTCCAGCGCGGCCTGGCCCTGCTATGGGGCACGCATGCGTGCTGCTTGCCGTGTTGCACCTGCACGCTCGCACATGGACAGCCTGCACCGCCCGCTGCTTCCCGGCAAGCTTCCGGTTGATGCTGAGTGAAGCCGAGGCACCGTCACAGTGCATCTCCTCTAAGCGCTCTGATGTCGGCATGCCCATCGTGGCCAACTGCGCAAACACTATGGTAGCTTTGCGTGGAAGCCATGCACCAAACCGCACGCGACCTCTGTGAGTGTCCCGTTTTCAGAGCGGTGCGCTCGCCGCAGGGCAAGTCCGACGGCGCGAGCCGCGCGTTTGTTGGCCTGCTCGTGCACTCGGCGGCGGACGGCTTTGCGGTTGGCGCCGCGTGCGTGGGCGGCTCGTCCGCGCTGTCCGGCGCCATCGCGCTGGCCATGGTGCTGCACAAGGCGCGCCCGCCCTGGGCGCCTGGTTCCTCCGGCCTCAGCCTGGCGCCACCGAGCGCTGCAAAGCAGGCCCGGGGCCGCGATGGGGCACATGTTCGGCGGCCCGCCTGCGCTGGTCCGGGCGCCGCCCGGCCATGCTGCTGAACAGGGCGCGCGCCAAGTCGTGGCTGTGTCAGGCTGACAGAGCATGGAAGCAGGGGGATGAGTCAGTTACCCTCGCTGCAGCGCCGCCGCCAAGGGCCGCGCTCCGCCGCCCGCGCAGGCGCCGGTGGCGTTCGGGCTCGCGACGTACCTGCGCGCGGCGCGCTGGCCGCGCGCGAGCGTGCGCCGCGCGCTGCTCGTCTTCGCGGCTGCCTCGCCCGCCGCGGCCGGCGCCACGTTCGCCGCGCTCGCGACCGCGCCCGCGCTGTCCTCGCCGGCCGGCATCGCGCTGTGCGTGCTGTTCTCCGGCGGCACCTTCCTGTACGCCAGCTGCATCCACATCCTGGCGCGCGCTGCGGCCCCTCCCTTCGGTTCCCCTCCCCCCGGTGTCCCCCCCTCTCCGCGGCACCTTCCTGTACGCAACCTGCATCCACATCCTGGCGCGCGCCGCAGCCTTGCAGTGCCCTGTGGCCCCGCCGCGCAGAGCGCGCCGCTCGTTGCGTTCTTGCGCTAGCCAAGCGCGGCTGTGACTGCTTGTCGGCCGGCACCGCGCCGTGGCCTCCTGTGCGTCGACCATGTTATAGGAAGTCGTCCTTAGAGTTTCGTGCTCGCGGTGTCTGCGCCATGCTGGTGGCCTTCACGAAGAGCCACAGAGCATACGCGTACTTTTATGGCCTGCGAGCCGCCCCGCCTGTGCCTGGTGCGCCGCCTGATGCGCGGCCGGCCGGGTGCGCAGCCGGAGGTGATGGCGCAGGGCGCGGGCATGACGCTGCCGCAGGTGGCCGCCGTCACCGGCGGCGCGCTCGTGCCGCTCGTCGTGTCCGCGCTGCAGGCGCGCCCCGCGCGCCGGCCGCCCAGGGCATGCCCAACGCTTTGGTCTCTGCAGAATGACGTGCGCAAAGTTGTGCCTAACTCCAATAAGCTCACAGCGAGCTTGCTCAAAGCCACTGCGCATCGCGCTTCTCGCGCACTTGTCCTCTGTGCGCCCCATGGCGCAATCTCCGTGTTCACCTTGCATGCAAATTACTTGCACGGATATGTTACGTGGCTGACGCATTCTGCATGCGCTCTGCAGGGGCCGCACCACCATTGACAGTGTCAATTTGACACCAGGCGCTCTTGTCGGGAAGCCTGCACGCGCAGTGGCGCCGTTGTGAGAGTGTCCCATGCTTGGACGAGATAAGTGCAAAGGCGCCTGGGCTTTAAGTCCGGATGCCATACGTCAGTGCTGATGTCTGCTTTTGCGCTTTGTACTGACTCTGGCAAGGACATGTTGACGCGTTCGTCACATGCAACCCCTGCTGCTGCCCCATGGCTGGCAAAATCGAGGTGTGACCAACCAAGTGTACCATACCTTGCTTGGTGGTGAACGCAGCATAGGTTTCTGTTTTCTGGTGATTACAAGCACGTAGCCTTACACCCAGGCCTTGCCCGTAGCGCGTTAGCTGAACCTGCCGTGCAACTCAGTGTCTGTGAAACTGTGAAGCCGCCTTGACTTGCATAACACACACACAGAGAAAGCGCAGGACATTGACTTCAAGCTGACACTCCGACCACCACATGACGCACATCTGTATGATGCGAGAGCTGTGAAGGATTTGAGCAGACAATTCTGCGCGGTCCGCCGCATGCCCCATGCATGTGGCGGCAGCATGCAGGACCTAGCATGTACACCACAGCCTTCCACACCGCAACTTGCCACGTTTGCACGCACGCCGCGCGCCAGCACACTAGACCGCTGGAGCAAAAGAGCGCGTCTCAAGCACGCATCCAGCGTCTCTCACACTCTCACATGCATGGAGGGCTTGCGAGTTCCGCAGCCACGCCCCAGGAAATCAAACGGCCTTGCAGCACTCTCACACTCGCTCTCAGCTCTCTCACCTACCCAATCCGATTCCAAGCCCTGCCTTGACTGGCCACAGCTGCTAGACGCAGCGCCTGCCCGCCAGACCTGCGTCACCAAGCGAAGCACGCCGTCTGCGACTGTCCACCATTCCTAACTCATCCACTCTCTGCGCGATGCAGGGTGGGTGCTCCCCGGATGCACCACGTGCCACGCGCACGCCGCCGCTGTGAACGTCATGGCGCTCACTCGACCGCAAGCCACTGCTTTGTCGCCGCCGCCGCCGCCGTCCCGCGCGGGGCTACACGCCTGGCCCGCTGCCGCTGCGACCGCCACGGCACCTAAGCAGCCGCTAGCCCATCGCTGTGTCGCCACCCCCGCCGCCGTCCCGCACGGGGCTGTACGCCTCGGCGGCAGCCGAGGCGCCGCCGCCGCCGCCCGCGCCGGGCGGCGGCGGCGGCGGCGTCGGCGCGTCCGCGGCGGGGCTGTACGCCGGACTTGTGGGGCTGTACGCTGCACGGCGTGCCCGAACATCGTGTGTCAGGTCACATGACGGCCCGGGGGTTGCATGGACAGGAATCCGCTGTCCCCCAGTCCTGGGAGCGGATGCGTGCTTCATGCTCTCCTGCGAACGGATGCGTGCAGACATGCAGTCACACAGGGGCGATCAGCACCAGTGTGAAGGAGCTGGCTGTCCGACACATGCCGAGCGTCGGCCTCGGCAGGACGAGAGTGGGGCGCAACCCTGCTCCTTCCACGGGGCAGCCATGAGGGCCAGGGGCACATGCAGTGCGCAGCCGCGCAGCCGCCCGCTGCCCGGTTGCAGCCTCCCAGAAGCCTGAAAGCTTGCTAGCAGGTCGAGCGATGCTACTCCCGAAGCAGCAGCGAGCCCGCGCCTGGCGACGTCGGCGAGTACTGCGGCGACGTCGGGGAGTACTGCGGCGCCGCCTCGCCCGCCGGCTCCGGCGCGTCCAGCGGCGACGCCGGGCTGATGGCTGCGGCGCAACGCGGGGCGCGCCGTCAGCGACGCGCATGATCAGCCGCGCAGCGGCGCAGTGTCGGCGGACTGGTGCTTTGGAACGAGCTGACTGAGCAGACACGCGCCGCACGTTCAAGCCTGCAAAGCTAGCGAGCGGCGCTCCCCGAAACACGCAGAGCAGGGCGCAATGCTGCCCCGCCCGTATCAGCAAGCATGGGAGCGCGATGCGAAACGCCAAGGGGGTACCAAAGTAGCACGTCCCCTACGTGCCAAGCACATGCGACATGCGTCGAACAGTGCCGCCCTGGCAGCAGCGCGGGAGGGTGGCAAGCTGCCAAGCAGTTGCGCCCCAGCAGCCAGCCAACCTGCGAGCGGCGCACCTGGGGCGGTCGGGCTGTACTGCGGCGAGGTCGGGCTGTACTGCGGCGAGGTCGGGCTGTACGCTGCGCGCGCCGGGGAACAGGTCAGCCGCGCCTGGCCAGCGAGTGCTACGGCCCGATGCTGCCAGGGCTCGACCCTGGCCGGCGCGGCTCTGGCGTGTGCGCCTGGCTGGGCGCATGGCGTGTGCTGGGGACGGCTCACTTGCACGCAATTGTTCTGGACATATGAGTGCACCAGCGCAGGCGCCGCTATGCAGGAAGCTCGCTGCCATGGCGCACCCGGGCTGGCAGGGCTGTGCGCCGGGGAGGTGGGCGAGTACGCTGCGCGCGGGGCACGCGCGGCGGGTCAGCGCTTGCCGGGCGGCGCGCCGCGGCTTGTGCAGCACACCGATGGGTCCCCGAGCACTTCGCAACAAATTCGCAACAAAGACACAGCGTGCTCTGCTTGACGCGCAGCACACCAGGCAGCGCGTCTCAGCAGCACACTTGCTATGGGCTCGAGCGCCGGGCACGAGGGCTGAGGCAGCTGCTACACGCCATGCCGCACACTTGAGTGGCCGCCAAGCAGGCAAGCAGCCAGTGCTTGAACAGCGCGACACTGCCGGGGGCGCCACGCGCGCCCCTGCATGGCCCCACGCGGCACCCAGGACAGCAGCGAGGCTCGGCGCGAGCGTGGGCGCCTGCCTGGACTTGTCGGCGAGTACGCCGGGCTCGTCGGACTGTAGGTTGGGCTGGTGGGGCTGTACGCTGCGGCGCACGCAAGCAGGCGCGTCTGAGCGCACCCAGGCCCTGCTGCGGGGCTCGGCACCCAGGACCAGAGCAGGACACATTGAGCATGCATGGCAAGGCAGGGACGGAGCAGAACGGAATAGGTCTTCAAGCCCCCAGGGAGATGCACGAGTCCTGTGCACAGGCAGGGCCCCTGCCTGGGCTCGTCGGCGAGTAGCTTGGGCTGGTGGGGCTGTACGCTGCGACACGCGCGCGTCGCCCAGTCAGTGGAACCGGTGTGTTAACAATCTAATACATGGACGGCGCAGAGCCACCTACGTCGGACAGCGTGCGCGCGCATGACAAAGTAGGCGGACGCATGCCCCGGATAGCACCTTAAACCATGGGTGCACGGGCTCACGCGGGAACAGGGCGCCTGCCTGGACTCGTCGGCGAGTATGCCGGGCTCGTCGGCGAGTACGAAGGGCTCGTCGGCGAGTAAGACGGGCTCGTCGGCGAGTACGAAGGGCTCGTCGGCGAATACGACGGGCTCGTTGGCGAGTACGCGGGGCTGGTCGGCGAGTAAGCTGCGCGGCGCGCGTGCACAGCCGGTCAGCGCGCTTCAGGGCCTGTCATTGATGCTGTTGCCAGCGCGCGTCCTGCCTGCAGAGCCCAGACCCGGGCGCAAACAAACAGCAGCGCCCAAATGCATCGTGCGCAGGGGCGGTCCAATGGCCTCCAGGCAGCGCGTCCGCCTGGCGCCGTGCGAGCGCAGGCCGCCTGCCTGGGCTCGTCGGCGAGTACGCGGGGCTCGTTGGCGAGTAGCTCGGGCTGGTGGGGCTGTACGCTGCGCGCGTGCGCAGCAAGCCCGTCGGTGTATGATCGCCTGCATGTGTCGCGCATGGCATCATGACAGAGCAGGCACACAGAGCACACACGCAGGCAGCTCGCCAACACAGGTTCTGCAAGGGCGGGCGGCCTGCCTGGGCTCGTCGGCGAGTACGCGGGGCTCGTGGGCGAGTAGCTGGGGCTGGTGGGGCTGTAGGCGGGACTGGTGGGGCTGTACGCTGCGGCAACATTCGTACACGGGTCCGTCAGTGCTCCCGCATAACACCTTTTTTTTTTTGCAATGAGAAGAACATGGGCAACCGATGTGCGCCAAGCGCATCAATGGGCCGCAGGGCCTTGGCGCATGCGGGGGGGCATGCCTGGACTTGTCGGCGAGTAGGCGGGGCTGGTCGGCGAGTACGCTGTGGCACGCGCACACACAGTATTGGACTTCTTTTAGATGTTGCGTGTTGGCAACACCACCACACTTGCGGGCACAGCGCCTGATTCGCTCCAGGGAACAGGCTAGCCTGTTTACTGAAGCACTGGCGCCGGTCAGTATCCGAGGAGCATACCCGGGCTGGTGGGCGAGTAGGCGGGGCTCGTCGGCGAGTACGCGGGGCTCGTCGGCGAATAGCCTGCGGCAAGCACGCACTGCCTATTATAACAAAGCTGTAACAAACGCACGCCTCAACCCCGACCGCTCACCATCCACGGGAGCGCCAGGGAGACAGACTTAGCCTCCTGATAAGCATTAGGACAGGCGTCTCCCCCACGAGCAGACTGCTACTGACAAACCTGTGTATCACACCCCCACAGGATAGGTGCTCTTGCCTATGTTAGCAGTCAACTTATTAATCTGCCTCAGGCCCGCAGTTGTCTGCAAGCACTCAAACGGTAATATAGGATTGGGATCAGCGCGCCCAAGCTGGTCGGCACGTCACTGGGCACATATGCCGGGCACTTCGCCTAGTCCAAATGACGCTTACAAGAAAGGGGTGGGCGTGATGGGGCGGCGCACCCGGGCTGGCCGGCGAGTAGCCCGGCGTGGCGGCTGGCGAGAAGCCGCCGCCCGGCATCGGCGAGAATGTCGCGCCCGACAGCAGCGGCGACAGCGCCGAGCCCGGCGACATGAACACTGCGCCCGCACGCCGCGCCTCAGCGCGCGCGCTATAGATCATGAGGCAACACGTGCGCAAATCTGCTGGTGGTCACTCAAAGCAGCAGCACAAAGCCGGCGGCTACGAAAAAAGTGCTGGAGCAGCACCCATAGCACGGCAACATACTAAACCCACCGCGCTGGCACTGGACCGCAGCGTCCGGGACAGCTGCAAGGCATGGCAACACGTCACAGTGAGGATCGTACAGCATACAAACAGGTGGGCGCAGTGTGCATCGCCCATTGGCAGCGCGCAGCAGGGCGCGCGGGCGCGCACTGGAGGGCGACATGCGGCTGGGCGTCATGCCCGGCGAGCGGCCCGGCGTCATGCGCCCGGGCGTCATGGCGCCCAGCATGTCGTAGCCCAGCTCCATCTCCGGCGCGTACTGCACCTGCGCGCGGCGGGGTGGGAGGGTCTGGCGCAGGGTTGCCACCGCCTTGTCAGCGCTCAGAACTCCCTTGGCACTCTGCGCCGAGCGAAAAGGGCCGCCGCCCTAGTGACATGCACGTGAACAACGTAACAGCAGCTGCGCGGCAGCGCAAAGGTGCGCGCCCGCGTCCGGGTATTCAGAGGCGCTCTTTAAGGCGCGCACTGCACGGGCTAGAGCTGACAGGCGGCGCGGGATGCGCCGCAACGTCATGCCGCGCACACGCACCACACCAGCGCGCGCGCGCGCGCAGCTCCCGCACCTCGATCGCGTCGGCCAGGCGCGCGTCGTCCAGCAGCAGCCCGAAGGAGCCGGTGCCCAGCGGCGCCAGCTGCCCCAGCATGATGTTGGTGCTCACGCCCAGCATGCCGTCGCGCTCCGCGAACATGGACGCCCTGCGCCGGCGGCCGCACGCGTCACGCACGACCCGCTTTTCCCTGAGCTACCGCCTGGACACAGTCACTTGATGTCATATAACACCACGCTGACCTGTATTTGCCAACCTGAGCAGAGCCCGCCCATGCCCTCTCGGAGCTGACAGGACTATGGTCGCACAAGCCTTCTGACACGCTCGCCGCTTGCTACGGCTTGTGCACTCCTGTGCCAGAAGCGCACGGCAACGCTTGGTGCGCGGCAAACCGCCGGCGGCAGCGCCGCTGGCGCTGGCGGCGCCGGGGCCGGGCGCGCGCCTGAACAGGATGTCCACGGTCTCCTCGAAGGAGCACTGCGCGAGCGGGCCGGACTCGGTGCGGTTGATGCCGTGGCGCGTGATGGCCATGAAGTGGCCACGCGCGGTCATGCTGTCGCACAGCGCCGCCAGGTGCCGGTAGTTGACGTAACTGCGCGCGCGGCGCCCCCATCGGGCCCCAAGCTATAGGTTAGGGTATAGGGCCGCCCCGAGCCGGGGCGGTGCGGCCCGGAGGCCGCGCCACGCAGTCCGAGAGTCGCGCTATTTTGCACTGCCCAACGGGCTGCACCAGGGAGGGGCAGCGCATGGGGGTGCTGCACAACAGCCATCAGCACTGTCCTACGGTGGATTGTATCACGGCGCTCATGCAATGAGCATCACGCCGGCAGCCGGGGAGGCAGAGCAGGGGCGCGAGCGCGCGCGGCGCCGCGCGGGCGGCGCACGAGCCGTCAAACTCGATGACGCCGCGCATCTCGCGCAGCAGCGCTAGCCGCGCGGCCTCGATGCCCAGCACGTCGATGATCTCCACCAAGTGGTTGCTGACCGTGCGCGTGGCGTCCACCTCCGGGTGGCTCAGCACCTGCCCCGGCGCCGCGGGATCAGCCGCCGCCGGCGCGCAAGCCGGCTTCAAGCACCGGGCGAGCGCACAGGAGGTCTCTGCGCCACAGTCGGGCGTAGCGCTGTTGCAAAAGTTTTTGCAGCAGCGAGACGATTTTGCCAGAAACGTTCTACAGACGCGTGCGACTCGACAGGCCTGCCGCAGTGCGCACGCCCCCCGCCAGCGAGGCAGGCCGCCGCGCGCGCGCGCCGGGCGCATGCGCGTGGGGCGCGGCGGGGCGCGCGCCTCGAGCAGGTTAACGCCCTCCGTGTCCAGCATCCACTCGGTGTCGTTGGCGTAGCCGTCCGGCGCGACCTCGTCGGGCACCACGCGCTTGGCCTCGCGGATGAACACCTTGCGGATGTTCGGGATGCCCTGCAGCGCCACCTGCGCGCCGCGCCACGCGCGCGCTGTGTCAGCGCCTGCTCCTTGGGTAGGGTTTGGATAGGCTTTTACATTCCGAAGAGCGAGCCATGCCGCGCGGCGCATCTGCAGCCGGGCGGGCGCGGCGGGCGGCGTGGGCGGGGGGCGCGCGCCTGCGTCAGCATGGTCGCCTCAATCTTCTTTAGGAAGGCGTCGTCGCACGCGCTCTCCGCATCCTTGCCGCCCTCGTCGCCCAGCACGCGGATCTGCGCGCGATCCGCCCTCAGCCGACCGTCACGACACAGCAGCATTTGGGACACCTTATTGAGGGTTTGTTTCTCTCCAGCCTGCCTCCACCCTTGTCGCACGCGCCGGCCATGCGCCACTGAATGCATGCACCATGCCTCGCTCCTCCATTTTTCAATGCTGCAAAGGCTCCTGGGCGCGCCCGCAGGATGAGCTTGGCGGCGTTGTCGTCGTTGAACAGGCAGGTCAGCTCGTCGGCGAACTCGCTGTTAATCTTCTCGGCGATGTCGGCCATCTGCAGCTTCTTGTCGACCTGCGCGCGTCCGCGCCGGCCTCAGCACAGGCGACACTGTCGCCGAACATATCTCTGACATTATAGAGTTGTGCAGAGAGGGTGCTTGCTCAGCCAGCACTGGGGAGCTGCGCCCTTCATCGCCTGCGTCGCCTGTCCCAGTGCCGGCTGTGCCAGTAGCCTCTCAGCACAACCCTGCAATGCTGGAGATATATGGCGACAGGGCGAGCTGATCTGCCGGGTCGACGAGCGCCCTCGCATGACACCGCCACCGGAATGACGCTGCTGCAAGCCCGGCCGAGCCTGCCCGGCGCGGCCGGGCCGCACCATCATCTCGCGGTTGAGCTCGATGCGCAGCAGCCAGGGCGACATGCGCGTCACGTCCAGCTCCTCGTCCGGCATCTCAAAGTACGCCTGCACGAACTCGCGGTCGTGGTCGATGACCGTGTCCTGCGCGCGCGCGCGCCCGCGCCAGCCGCGTCAGACTCACTTCAACGGCGCAAGCACAGGCGGCTCAATTGGCGCTTTGAGGTCGGTGGGCGCCGCGCGGATGCCATGCAGTGCCTCCAGCACGCAACCCGCCTTGTCCTCTGGAATGGCAAGGTCGCCAGCACTCGCCCGCAATTGATAAGCAGGCCGGTGAGCCCATGCAGGATGAGAAGCAGACAGGGTTCCAAGCGTGCGTTGTCATGCTGATCAAGGCGACGTTCGGCAAGGCAGGGGAGCACGTGAACAGCATGCAGGGTTTCGAACAGCGTGCTGATCAGGGCAACATCCCGCAAGGCAGGGAGCCGCGCATGAAGCATGGAGCGCTCCAAACAGCGTGCATTTCCATGCCGATGCTGATCAGGGCGACGCCGGTATGGGGGCCGGCCGCGCCTCGACATTGGGGTCGTAGTATATCTCGGTCGCCTGCGTGACCTTGCGCAGCGTCGTGTACTCCAGGCTGCACTGCACCGCCTTGGCCGCCTGGGCCCCACCCAAACCGCCGGATCAGTCAGAGCCTGCCCCCAAAGAAGTAAGCCAGACGGCGCCATATCGGGCTCTACATGCCTGCGTGCTGCAGAGAACGTTCCCAGGTTGACTGCCTTCCGGCCCAAGAGCAGCCTTGCACACGACCTTCAGTCCACGGTCCCAAAAGAAGACAAGAAGACAGGAAGACAGATGCCAGAAACAGGAGCAGGTTGCGCGGGCGCGCGCCTCACGGTCGCGCGCGGCCTCGCCGACCAGGTACACCGACAGGCTGGGCGTCTTGATGTTCTTGGCGATGTTGATGATCTCGGTCAGCCGCGGCACGCCCAGCGTCACGTTCTTGGCCGACACGCCGGCAAAGTGGAACGTGTTGAGCGTCATCTGCGTGGTCGGCTCGCCGATGCTCTGCGCGGCGACCGTGCCGATCATCTCGCCCGGGAACGCCAGCGCCTGCGCGGCCCGCCACGGAAGCGCATAGGTCAACGCAGTCGCCGCGCCTCCGCGCAGCTTGTGCAAGCCCGGGCAGCAGCGCATCGCAGCAAAGGTGAAAAAACACACCCAACGAGCGACGCGACAGCACCGCGTCCCTGTCTGCTCGCCAGCAGCGTGCATGCACCGCGTCTGAGCGAGCTAGAGCGGGTGACTCCGCACACCGCGTGCCGCCAGGCCGGCGCGCGTGCATGCGGCAGCGCCGCAAAGACCATCGCTGCTTCCGCGCTGCGCTTGCCGACGGGCGGGCAGGTGCGGGCGCGCGCCTTGTGGAAGCGCGCCTCGATCTCGCCGATGACGTAGTCGAGCGCCTCCGCGCTGAGCCGGTGCTCGCGCAGCACGCGCTTGGCGGCGAGCATCGCGCGCGCATGCGCGAAGAAGAGCAGCGTCGCGTTGCGCTGCGCCTCGCGGCTGAGCGCGTCGGGGCCCTCCACCACTGCCAGCTTGGCCAGCAGCTCACGCACCTTGGCCACCACGTCCAGCGGGTTGAGGCCTGCGCGCGCGGCAGGGTTATAGGTTATAGCGATAGGATTGCGGTGGAGTAGCGTGGGTGGCACTACCTAGTAATGACAGTCGCCGCCCAGAAGCAAAGCGCGCGCCGCGCGCGCTCGGCGGGGCGCCCCGGCGGCGGAGCCACCACAGCGCGCGCGCGCCTGCGCCGGGGCAGGCCAAGGGCGCCCGGCGCCGCCCCCGCGCGCCGCCCACGGCCCCTGCTGCCCGCGCGGCAGGGCGCCGCCCAGCCGCGGGGGGGCGCCGGCCGCGCGCGCGGCGCGCACCGCTGGGCCCGCGGCGGTGCGGCTGGCAGTGGAACATGTTCTGCGCATTCCAGATGAGGCGCTTGAGGTTGACCGGCAGCTGCACGCCGGCCTCGCCGCTGCGCAGCACCTCGTGCCGCAGCACCTTCAGGTCCTCCTGGACCTGCGCGCGCGGCCGCGGCCGCGCGCTGCTCGTCATCTCCCAGGCCCTTCCCCCCTGAACCTGTGCGTGGTCCATCCAGCGCCGCGACAGGGCACCACAGACCCTGCGACCCGCCGCGCTGGCAGAGCGGGCGGCAGCTCCGCCAGACTCGCACTCAAGCCGGCCTCCTTTACTTCTCTGCTCACAGCAGGCAGCTGCGTGAGCAGAGGCGAACAGCTGGCTGAGGAGGCAGAGCAGGCAGCACACGCGCCCAGGCAGACCGCCAAGCACCCCCCGCGCATAGGGGGGCGCGGCTGCGGGCCGCGCCTGCGCGTACTCGGCGTCCAGCGTCAGGCGCGCCTCCACGCTGGAGCGCAGCTGCTCGGCCATCTCGGCGCTCAGCCAGTGCGGCGTCTGGTGCATGCCGAGGTCCAGGTAGAACGTGTCCTGCCGCCGCGCGCACCCCCGCTCAGCGCCGCGACCACAGCAAGGGTGATGCGCGCCTCGCGCGCCGCCACGCACGCCGCGCACGCGCCGCAGGCGCGCAGCGCAGCCACGGCGCACACGCTCACGGACCTTCCACCCCACCCCTGCCATGCCTTTAACTGCAAGCCTTATAATATTAACCTATCCCTGACCCTGCATTTTCCAGCTCGCGCGCGGGCGCGCGCCCGCAGGCGCCGCGCGTCCATGCGCAGGTGCTCCACGCGCTGCGACTCGATGGCCGTGCCGTCCATGCCGTCCTCGCCGTACAGGAACTGCACGACCGCGCCCGTCGAATTGCGAACCGTGCCGTCGTACCTGCGCGCCGCGCCGTGGACTTGTTAATTGTTTGCCACTGCAGGTTGTACTTGTTCCTCGTTTGCAGTTGCAGGTCAAATGTTGATTGTCCAACCAGAGGCCTCGCGTGTCGGTGGGCAGCAGCACAGCGCGCAGCCCTGCTCGCTCGGACCCCCTCCTGCGCTTGCTGAGGCGTCGCCCGACGCAGCCAAAGTGCCGGGGAGGCGCAGCCGCCCGCGTGCTTCCCACCCATTGTCTGCCCTAGATTGGGCTGACACTCTGCCGGCTGCGCCCTGCGTGCTTGCCTGCTTGCCGCATGGCGCAACGCGCCGCGCCGCGCGGCGCCGCCCCGCCCGGCCGCTGCTCAGAGAAGTTCTAGCCCGGCACGGCCGCACGCTGCTGCACCTGTCTGGCATGTCGCTGCAGCGGCCGGCCAGCGGGGGCCCCCGGCGCGCACCGGATCATGAGGTCCTCCATGGCCTTGACCAGGCGGCGCTGGATGTAGCCGGTGGACGACGTCTTCACGGCCGTGTCGATCAGGCCCTCGCGCCCGCCCATGGCGTGGAAGAACAGCTCCTGCGCAGCGCGGCCCCACCCCCTGACCCTGTGCAGCTGGCACTGGCATCTTCCTGGTCTAGCAGCGCACGGCGGCCTCGTTCAGTGCCATGGGCGGCGCTGCACAGCGCTTGCGTCCACACCCATTGACAGGGCGAGCTTCCAGGCCCACACAGTCCTGGAGGAACCAGGGCTGCCGGCGGCCGGGCGCGGCCGCGCGCGCGCCTGCGGCGTCAGCCCGCGCAGGTACGAGTTCTCCACGAAGCCGCGCGACTCGGGGCCCAGGTCGTCCTTGGTGAAGTGCGGCAGCGTGCGGCGCTGGAAGCCGAACGGGATGCGCTTGCCCTCCACGTTCTGCTGGCCCACGCAGGCAATCATCTGCGCGCGCCGTGCAGCGTACGGATATGGTTTAGATAGTGTCAGGCATACCCAAGAGTCGAACGGGATGCGCCTGCCCTCCGCGCTCTGCTGGCTCGCGCAAATGGATGCGCCCGCCGCGCCCTCACGGCGCACGGCTCAGGCTGCCCTGCTGGGCGGGCTTACAGCGAGGCGCTGCGCCTGTGCGCCATGCGGCCCTTGCACGCAGCGCTCCAGTCCAGAGGCAGCCGGTGCACATGAGTGTTCACAGGCGCACAGTCAGACGCTCGTCTGCAAGCGCGCCTGCGAGATGTTGATGAAAGAGCCCTTGGAGCCCGCGGTGACCATGCGGACGACGTTGTTGGTGTCGCGCAGCGACGCCTGCGCCAGCTTGCCCGCGTCGTCGCGCGCCTTGTTCAGCACCTGCGGGCGCGCGCGCGGCGCGGCGCGGCTCAGCAGGGCAGCCGTGTTGGGCGAGCACTTTGCCAGGGGACGCGTGCGCGCGCCTGGGTGCGCATGGGCGGCGCATCACACGTGCCGACAAGCCCTGCCTGTTGGCGGCGGCCTTGCGGCGTCCCCACAAGCCAGCCTCAGGACAACTGCTTGACCGCCACAGGATCTGAGTTTCATCCGACGCCCGCGGCTGGTGGCAGAGCCCCTCAGAGGGCTCTGGCTGCACGGGACGGGCGGCCTGCGCCCATGCGGCGCCCTGCGCCCAGCGAGCGCCGGACCTGGTTGACACCCGCCTCGAACGACTCCATAAGCGTGCGGCCCGGCTGCGGCTCCAGGTCGCGGCTCTGCAGCTTGGTCGTCAGCTGCTTCACCTCTTGCTTCGCCTGCGCGCCGGCCAGCCGCTCAGCAGGGCCGCCCGCCAGGCTCTGAAGCCTCGCACTTTTCACCCACACGCAGCACCTCAGCTCAGGCTGAGTCATTATCTCTTCGCCAAAGAGCGCATTCGCCCGCATGGCCCCCGCCCGAAAATATGTGCTCGTGCTCGTACACACTGCGAGGCGCAGCAGCGCATGGCACCACCGGCGCGTGCTCTACCGCGCACGCGCGGGCCGCAGGGGGGGTTAGGGCTGCGCGCGCCTTGCTGATGGTGTTGCTGATGATGGTCATGGTCTCCACGTCGGCGACCGTGTCGCCGATGCCGATGCTGAAGCCGTGCTGCAGCAGCCAGTGGTTGACCAGGTACTGCGTCTGGCTCAGGAACGCGCGGGCGGCCTCGGGGCCCTCCTCCATCCAGATGACGTGGATGAGGCTGCCGCCGCTCGCGCCCAGCGTCTTCTTGCACAGCGTGCCCATCACCAGCTCGCCGCCCTGGATCAGCACCTGCGCACCCGCCCCGCGCCTGAGCCTCGACCCACCCCTTGCCCAGAATCAACGTTTTTGCACAGCGTGCCCATCGCCAGCCCGCCGCCCTGGATCAGCACCTGCGCGCCCGCCCTGGGTCTGGGGGTCGCTCCGCCCCCAGCCAGCCCGGACCCGGCCCCATGCTGGCGCTCGCAGCGCCCGCCGCCCGGCACGCTCAGCGGGCGACCGCGCGCCGCGGCGGGCCGCGCGCCTGCGCGTCGGCCGGCGACATGTCCGGCTGCTCGCCGTCCTTGTACCAGGCGCTCTGCCGCCGCACGTTCACGCGCGGCAGGATGAGATTGAACACCTGTCGCGCAAGTTAGGGTTGTCAAAATAGGGTTGCATCATCACAGGGATTGGCAGAACACCTGCGCGCCTCATGCGACCAGGAACCAAATTAAGGGGCGCCTAGCAATGTGTTGATAGCCGGCGCCTCCCGGCTTGCACCTGCCTGTGCCTCGATGCGAGCTCGTCGCATGTTTTGCCGGCCGGCCGGGTGCGCGCCTGCTTGCCGGTCCAGAGCGGGCGCGGCTTGAGCAGCGCGGGCTGCGGCACGCGGCCGTCCCAGTCCTCCAGCCACATCAGGATGTTCATGAACAGGTCGCGCCCGATGAACGTGTCGCGCTTGGTCAGCAGCCGGCAGCCGAGCAGCGTGTCCTGCACAATCCCGATGACCGGCTTGTTCGCCTGCGCGAGCCCGCGGCTGCCCGCTCGGTGCTGCCGCCTCGCACGCCTGCCCAGCTTTCTATCAAACCGAGGAGTCGTGCTCTTGCCCGCCGCTGAGATGTGCCTGTATCCACAGGGTCTTGCTGGGAATGCTAAAGTCCGCTGGCAGCAAAGAACCAGGCTTGTCGGGAAAATCAGGGCGCCACGCACGGGCCGCAGCTCCCTGCAGGGGCGGCGCCGCGCGGGCGCGCCTGCGGCGACACGATGTTGCGCGGGACCATCATGATCTCCTGCACCTCCGCGCGCGTCTCGGGCGTCTGCGGCACGTGCATGTTCATCTCGTCGCCGTCGAAGTCCGCGTTGTACGGCGAGGTCACCGACAGGTTCAGCCGGAACGTGGAGTACGGCAGCAGCCGCACGCGGTGGCCCTGCGCCGGGGCGCACGCGCGTGAGAGCGCGCGCTGGCAGCCCCGCAGTGGCCCATGTTGCGAGCCTCGCGCACTCTCTGAGCACTTCCTGGGCCTGGCCTGTTCAGTCGCAAAGCATGACCCAGGTCGGTGCAGGCAACCCACTGGCGGAACGGACAGGTGCCGCGCGTGTCGAGCAGCACCAGCGCATCGCGCGGCAGCGGCGATGCTGCGCAGGGCAATGCGCGCTGCCACGGCAACCCTGGTCTAGAGCAGGATAATGCTAAACCAAACCCAACATCTACCCTTACCCCAACACGCCCGGGCGGGCGCGCGCCATCATGGACATCTTGTGCAGGCTGGGCTGGCGGTTGAAGAGCACGTAGTCGCCGTTCTGCAGGTGGCGCTCCACCTTGTAGCCCATCTCCAGGTGCCGGTCGGAGTCCTTCTTCAGGAAGCGCAGGTCCAGGCGCTGCCCGTCCTCGCGCACGATGTACTTGGCGCCCGTCTGGCCCGCCGGCGGGTGCGGCCCGTTCTCCACCAGCTGCTGCAGCCTGCGCGCGCCGCGGCGCCGCGCTCGCGCCGCCCGCGCGCCCGAAGAGCTGTGGGCACGCTGCCTGGACGCACAGGCCGGCGCCGGCCGTCCGCACCCTGGGGATGGGTCCAGTGAGGCACGCCTAGCGCCCACATGAAGCAATCGCCCCAGGCATGCTGGGGGCGCGGCGCGGCCGGGCGCGCGCGGCGCACCGCTGGTAGTTGTGCGGCGTGACGGTCTCGGGGTAGGTCAGGTTGAGCGCGATGGACCAGGGCACGCCCAGCTCGTCGATCGCGATGTTGGGGTCGCCGCTGATGACCGTGCGCGCCGAGAAGTCCACGCGCTTGCCCATCAGGTTGCCGCGCACGCGGCCTTCCTTGCCCTGCGCGGCGGCGCGGCCGCGGCGCGTGAGCGCGCGCGCGCAGGCGACCGGCCCGAGCAGGCCGCAACGTAGGCACCGAGCTGCGCCGCTGCTTTTGACAACCCCGGGTGTCATTAACTGTGGTGAGCAATGCGCGCGCGGCTGAAAGCCCTCCGCCTGCGGCCGGGAGCGCAGGCAGGGCCCCGCGGGCCCCGCGCCGCGCGCCTTGAGCCGCTGGCTGATGGACTTGAGCGGCCGGCCGGAGCGCTGCTGCGCGACGGGCAGGCCCGGCTTGGTGTTGTCGAACATGGTGGTGATGTGGTGCTGCAGCAGCGCGGCGAACTCGCGGATGATGTGCTGCGGCGCGCCGTTCTCCTCCTGGCGCCGCAGCCGGTTGTTCGCCTTGACCACCTCGCCCAGCGAGTACGTCAGGTCGTCCTCGCACCTGCGCCCGCGCGCGCGCCTCAGCCCTGAACCTAACCTGTGCGGCGCCAAACACAGCTGGAGCACCTGCGCCATTAATCACCTGCTCCATCCCGCGCTGCCTGCCAGTCAGCGGCGCGGCTGCGCTCGGTTATTACCCCGTGACAGGCGGGCCTGCCGCACGCAACGGGACAGCAGCAAAGACCGGCACTGGGGAGCTGCCAGCAGATCCTGCTGGACTGGAGCTCCTTCACAGCCGCCCCACATGCCGAGACTTCCTCAACAGCCCGTGCGCATCAGAACAGGGCAGCCGCAGATGCCAGCAGTGCCATCGGCCGCCCCGCACGGGGGTTTATATTGGCGCGCGCACCGCGCGGAGGAGTCCATGAGCACGCTGGGCCGCACGGGCGGCGGCGGCACCGGCAGCACGGTCAGCACCATCCAGTCGGGGCGCGCGAACGCCGGGTCGAAGCCCAGCGCGCGGCACTCGTCGTCGCTGATGCGCTTCAGGATCTCGTGCGCCTTCTCGGCCGTGATCTGCGCGCAGGCGCGGCGGGCTGGCTGTGGCATGAGGGCCTCTTGCTCCCTGCCTGCACTTGGTCGCAGAACTCTTCACAGCAGAGCCAGCCGGTGCTGCAGTTGAGGCGCGCCGCCAAGCACCCCTGCCCCTCCACCAGGGACTTGCGCACGCCTGGGGCCGCAACCAGCAAGGGTGTTGTTCGTTCGGGCCCGGCGCTTCCCCAAGCCTCCCCTCGCGCTCTTTCCTTGCGAATGCGAGAGACCGCCGCGCCGCGCGCAGGTGCACGCCGGGCGGCCGGCGGGCTGCGACCGCCACGCGCGCGCGGCGGGGCACGCGCGCGGGCGCACCTCCTGCTTGCGCTCCACGTCGGCGACGCTCTCGGCTGCGTCGTCGTCCTTGGGCTTGGGGAACTCGGCCATGATGCGCATGCCGTCCATGCGGTACTGCGGCTGCGGGCCGCCGGTGTGCTCGCACACGCGCTTGCCGCCGCACAGCGCCAGGAACGCGCGCAGGCGCGCCTCCGGGTTGCGCGCGCGCATCGCCTGCTTGTATTTGGGGTCGTCCTGCCGCGCCCGAGCCAGGCTCGCCCGCGGTCTGACTCATCCTCACACCTTGTCCACAGAGAGTGCCTGGGCCCATACGTGCGCGACCGCCGTGTGCACGCGCGTGAAAGCACAGGGGCGCGCGTGCCTGGTGCTGGGGCGTGCGTGCCTGGCGCTGGGGCACGCGCAGCGCAAGCGGCCCTGCGCTCCCAACCCTAACCCAATGCTGGCCGCGGGCGTGCCTTGTCCACCAGGATCTTGGAGCAGTGGTAGCTGACGCAGCGCAGGACCTTGATGAGCGTCGTGATGAAGCCGACGTGGAACATCGGCTTGGCCAGCTCGACGTGCCCGAAGTAGCCGGGGCAGTCCTGCACGTTGGCGCCGTCGGTCGCGCACTTGAACGCGCGGTCCATGGTGCCCAGGCGCAGGTCGGACAGGCCGCCGGCCTTGGGGCGGCCCTTCTCATACGTGGTCGACGTGTCGATCTTGGCCACCGAGTACTTGCGCTGCGCGCGCGCGCGGGCCGCGCTCAGCGCCCGTGGCTGGTCAGCGCCTGCGGCAGCGCGGCGCGGAGCGCTGCCCCGGCGCGCTGTGCTCGCGGAGCGCGCCCTGCCGCCGCCGGCGCAGCCCGGGCGGGCGCTGCGCGCGAGCCCGGAGGCGAGGGCCCGAGGGAGCGTGCGCCAGCGCGCCCTCTGTATATATATGCGCAGAGCGCCAGTGGCAGCAAGCACCCGCTGCTCCCATGCGCGCCGCAGAGCATACACGCTCATGGCAGCAAGCACCGCGCTCCATCCCCGTGCGCCGCTCACACAGAGCGGCATCCGCTGGCAGCAGCGAGCGTACAAGCAACACCGTCACCCAAGACTCCTCCGCAGGTGCTCAGAGCAGTGCTCAGAGCTGCACCATGCCACTGCATGGCGGGTGCGCGCTGGCAGCCCTCAGCAGCAGTGCAGTACATCCTCCAAGGTGCACACCCATCACACGGCCCCCTCTTGTGCTGCGCTGCGCTGCACTTCACAGCGACAAGTAGCAACTGCAGCACGTTCAATGCGCACACCACTGCGGACCACGGCTGGCAGGACTGCAATCCAATGGGGTGCGCTCGAGCGAGAGCGCACGAGGAAGTCGGGGTCCAGCACGCCAAACTGGATTGCCTTGACACGGCGTATCGGTGCGCTGCTGTAGCTGAAGCGGTCCATGATGACCGCGCCGGCGCCGTGCCCTGCTTACGCGCAGTGCGCACGGTCGCAGACCTTGTCTGTATCGTCCGTGCAGCCGCCGGCAGCCGCTTCCCCCGCTGCAGCCGGGGCGCACGCCCCGGACTGGGCGCACGCTGTGCGTTTCAAGCAGGCAGCTGCGAGTCTGACACACACGGAGCTGGCTGGTGTGAGCCTAAGGGCGTGCGCTCTTCCTAGTGGCCAGGCAGTCGATGGACAGGCCGAGAATTATGAGAGGGGCCCAGCCTTCACGGAGACCCAACACCTGAGCCCTAGACCTTCGCTTGGCCTGACTCGGTGAGAAGGTCTTCGCATGAGAAGCATGGCAGTCCGAGGAGCAAGAGGCGGATGGCAAGTACTTTAGAGCCGTGTTATTGCACACTCTCCGCGTGGAGCCCTAGCTTGGCAGCTGCGAAAAGAAGCGAGCGGGGCAGGGGGTTCAAAACTGGCAGGTTGCGTCCTAATCCTAACGTTCTGCGGCCGCGCGGCGCCGCCGGCGCCGGAGCCCCGCGGCCCTGCCTAGGTCGGCCGCTCCAGCACCGCATAGTTCGTGCCGGTCTCAAAGCCCAGCAGCGCCGCATCCACCTTCTTCCCCTTGCCCTTCTTCCCGCCCTTCTTCGGGATCTTTTCCCACTTGCTCGGGCCGGTGGACAGCGCGACCACCGCCGCCGGAGCCCCGGCCCCGCCGCCGCCGCCGCCGCCGCGCGCGGCGCGCCGGCCGGCCTGCTCGGCGGACTTGCGGCGCAGGAACTCCGCCGAGAAGGCGGACGCCTCGGGCACCTTGCCGAAGTAGAGCGCGATGGTCTCGGCAATCTGGCCGGTGCTGGGCAGCGTCATGAGGTACCGCGCCAGCTCGGTGAAGTCGCCCTCGCCCTTCAGCGCGCGCATGCGGCCGTTCGCCCACTCCTGCGCCGCGTGCAACCTTGGAGGTCAGGGCTCTGCTCGCTGCAGCGGCACAGAGCACGCCCGCTGTTTCCTCTGGCCCTGCCAGTGCGCACGCTGCCCACCCACACTCCCACAACACACTGGTCCGCCGGCCTGCCTCCCAGAGGCACGCAAGCTCGTCAGCTCGAGGAAGTCAGGCCACGCCACAGACGCTCCCCGACCCAGCGTCGCCAGGCTGTTGCCCGGCAGCGCTCGAGCCGCGCGCTCGCAGCGACCGGCCGTCTGCTGGCCGCACTCTCTGCCCGGGCGCGCACCTCGAACTCGGCGCTCATCTGCACCTCGGCCAGGAACTCGTCGTCGCGCTTGTCGAGCGCGGCCTTGCGCTGCGCCGGCGCGGCCGCGGGCTTGGCCGCGGCGCGCCCGTTGGCGACCGGCGCAGCCTTGCCTGCTGCGCGGCCGCGGCACGGGGTCAGCGCCGCGGGCGGCCGCGCCTCCCTGGCCGCGGCTGCCACAACATCCCCGCGCCGCTGGGCCAGGGCAGCACGCGCCGCGGGGGCAGCGCGTGTCACCACAGCCCAGCAGGCTGCGCCCGACGCATGCACTCGGCGCGTGCGCCGTCGCGCGCGCATGGAGCAGCAGGTGGCGGCTGTGTCCGGGGCTACTATGGAGGGAGGGTCGCGCCTGGCTGCGCAGGCGCGGCGCCGCCGTTGCCCAGGGCGGCCTGTCGCCCCTGGGGCTTCCCGGACGCGCCCGGCAGCTCCCAGAACATCTCGTCGTCCTGCGCCCCGCGCATGCAGTTGACCGTCGTCGCCTCGCGACGTCTCAATCACTCTGCTCGCGCTGCTGTGAAGCAGGTGCGCTGTCCCTCGTCCCCTTACGTTCAGCTGTGGCTCAAGACCACGCCTGTCAGTGCCGTTGAGCAAGAGCGCGCTTGCTGCCCCGCGCGCCTGCGCGGCGGGCGCTGGCGTCGGCGGCGCAAAGCGCGGCGGTGCGGCCGCGCGCCGAGCCGCTGGCGCCGGCGTGCCAGCGTCGGCGGCCGCGCCGGCGGCCCACGCGCAGCCGGGCGCGGCCGCGCCCGGCCCCTGGCCGCCGCCGCCGGCGGCCACCTCGCGCTCGCGGCGCTCCGCCGCCTCGACCGCACGCAGCGCGGCCGAGCGCTCCTCGGCCTCCTGGATGCCGCGCAGTGAGGGCGCCCCGCCGCCCCAGCTGCCTCCTGCAGCGCCCCGCGCAGCAGCGCTCACAAGCGCGCACAACCGCCGACCGCGCCAGTGGGAGCCTGGCCTGTGCGACCCCGGCTCTGACACTTCAGCAACGGCGTATTGGCGCACCGCTCGCGCTGGCGCCCGCGGCGGCGCGCGCCCACGAAGCGCCGCCGGGCGTCGGCGCGGGCGGCGGCGGCGGCGCGGCGGCGGCCGCAGCCGCGCGGCGCAGCGACTCCTCTCGCTGGATCTCCGCTAGACTGGAGCCCTGCATCGGCGGGCCTGCGCGGCCCCAGCGGGGATACCTTGTTGCTCCAAGACACCGTCAAGTACACAAGTGCTACATTCACGCCTGGCGCGCTCCAGCGTCCACACATTGAGGCACTGGCTGCATGCAGAGGCAGACACCCCCATCACAATTGGTATGCACGCAGGCCGAAGGGTACGTGGGTCCGGTGCCGAACAGGCAGCAGCGGGTCCCCCCACGCGTCCGCGTGCACCCGTGCGCTCACAGCCTGCGCATCCCAGGCGATGAGCCCAGCCCCGCGCACTTGCTGCAGGTCGCGCCCAGGGCGCAGCGCGCGACTCCTGCGCGCGCTCCGGCATCGTCACGTCGGGCGTCGGCGGCAGCGGCGGTTCCGCGCGGCGCGCAGGCGCAGGCGACGGCGCCGCGACGGGCGCGCTCAGCGGCTCAGCCTGCGCCGCGGCTGCCTTGGCCTTGCGCTGCCTGTGCCGCACCTGCGCGCCCAGTCCCATGCTGGTGCGCTCTCCCCGCGTATCCGAGCACGTTCGGCTGCCTGTGCCTGCAGAAGCTGCGGCTGCAGAGGGCTGTCCCCATCAAGGTTCCTGCTGCGCCCTCGGAGACCACATTCGGCACCGGCGGTAGCTGCAACGTCCCATGTGCCTGGCCCCATGCTAGCGCGCCACATGCACAAGGCCTGTGCGGTGGCCGCCCGGCCCAGCACGCACGGCGGGCGGACGCCATCCCTCTACTGCAGTGAGTCAGCTGGGTTCCTGGGACACCTGGCCGTGCCGTTGAGCGGGGGACGCACCGTCTCGAACGGCGCCGCCGGCTCCGGAGCGGGCGCGGGCGCTGCAGGCGGCGCAGCCGGGCCCTCAGGCGGCCACGCCCCGGCGGGCGGCTTGGGCTCTGGGCGGGCCGCTGGGTCGGCGTGCCCGCCCTCGCCAGCGCCGCCGCCCTCGATGCCGCCCCGCGGCCAGGGTGCCGGGTAGGGCGCGCTTGCGGGGTCGCCCGCTGCCGCGTGCGCCGCGCCAGGCCTCGGCTTGGGGAACAGGGCGTCGAAGGCGCGCGCCAGCGGCGCGCCGGCTGGCGCGTGCGCCGGCGGCGGCTGCATGAACGGGAAGGGCTCCGGCAGGGCCGCCTGCCGCAAGCACACAGACACAGTTGCGGGCGCGCACAGCCCCGGCCTCAAGTCACCCTCATGCATCCGGCAATCACGCGACGAGGTTAGCTCGCGCTGGCAAGCGTCCACGAGTCGGCTCGCGTCTCTGTTGCTCCAGGCTTGCAGCCATGGGCGGGCAGCTCAGCGGCGCCTTGTCCCGTCAGCCGAGACCTGGATGGCCTGGCTCAGCTGATTCATGCGCACTTGTACACACACAGCGAGCCAGGGTGAGTGCTGTCCCGGCGCAGGCTGGCCCTCCTGCAACTGGGGGCATCTGCAACCCTAGCAGGGTGCAGAAGCCGGCCCAGACTCACCCGCCCACCGCATCCAAGAATGCTGTCGTGCAACATGCGCTGCAGCGCGAGCAAGTGCAGCGCGAGCTGCCGCTGGGCCCCCCTGCCAAGCGCCGGTGGTGTGGGCAGCGCCGTCCACGGTGCACAGCATGCAGCCCCTGACTGAGGCCCGGGGCCAGGGGCGCGCCTGCGGCGCCAGCCTGTCCAGCACGGAGCTGCTGCGCGAGCTCACCCTGAACTAAACCTATCCTAACCCATGACTGAGGCCCGGGGCCAGGGGCGCGCCTGCGGCGCCAAGCCAACCAGCACGGAGCTGCTGCGCGAGCTCACCCCAAACCTAAACCTAACCCATGCCTGAGGCCCGGAGCCAGGGGCGCGCCTGTGGCGCGGGGCCGTCCAGCACGGAGCTGCTGCGCGAGCTCAGGCTGGACCCGATGGGCGCCAGGTTGGCGCCGGACGGCACGCGCGCGACCGCGCCCGGCGCCACGATCGGGTCGCCCGCGCGCGGCGCGTCGGCCTCGAGGTCGGGCCCCCGCGCGGACCCATCGGCCGACAGGAACCGCGACGGCACCTCCGGCGCGGCCTGCCGCTCCCGACAGCCATAATAATGCGCCTTTGGGGACAGGCAGCAGGATGCAGCGTCTCGCACAGACTCACTGCAACTTGTGCATGCACTGCAGGGTGGCGGTGGGCAAAGAAAGCGTTGGTGCGGTGCAGCGGAGTCGAGGGTGGTGTCGCCAAGCACCGCCGCTTGACCAAGGTCCCCTCAGGAGCAAATGGCAAAGCCTGCTCTGTCGCTTTGCGCGAGAGATCGGCTCTGGCAGGGGGCTCTGGACTCCGGTGTGCCAACAGGCCCGTCACGCGCGGGACAGGCGCGACGTGAGCGGCAGGCTGGCCGCGCACCGCGCCATGCAGCGGCGCCTGCGCGAAGAGGAAGGCAGCTGGGTCGTGAGGCGCGGGGCCGCCGTACGGTCCCGCGCGGGGCGGCGCAGGCAGCGGATGGCCCGCATGCGGGCCCCCAGCCGCAGCCCAGGGCGCCCCCAGCGCGGGGTGCTGGCCCAGCAGCGCGCCCGCGCTCGCCTCGTACGCACGCCGGCTGGGGTCGTACGCGTGCGCGGCGGGGTCGTACGGGTGCGCGGGCGCGGGCGCGCCGCGCGCGCCCAGCAGCTCGTGGCCCAGGCCGGGGTGGTACTCCTGCGCGCCGCTCCAGACGCTGCGCTGCTGGAGCAATGCGAAAGAGCTGCTTCACAATGCTGTGGGGCAGACACGGTGCAGGCAGTAGGCGCATTGCCACCTCCAGGGGGCTACTCGCCCGCTCTCTGCGCCCGCCCTGCGCAAGACCACGCGCCCCCCGCAGCAGGCAGCAAAACAATCAACAACCCTGGCGATCATGGGCGGCAACGCCCGGCACGTGGGCAGCAAGCACGACATGCGCAGCCCGTGCAAGGGGCTGTGCCGCCTCCGCCACAGCCTGCGCCTCTCCGCTGAGGCACAGGCGGCACGGATGCAACTGCGGCGCGCGCGAGGCGGCCCACCGGGCGGCCTTGACAGCAGGCGCCGCGGGCGGCGCTGGGCTGGGAGTGCGGCGCAGGCGGGCGACACCCGCACCTGCGGGTGGAGCCGGTGCTGCGGGTGGCCGCCGGCGTCGCCCCCGAGGCCGAGCCCGCCGTGGCGCCCCGCCAGCAGGTGCGCGTACGGGTGCAGCTCCGCGCCGTGGCCGCCACCGAAAGCGCCGCCCAGGTGCCCGCCGCCCTGGCCAAAGCCTGCGCCTGGGAAGTGGCCCAGCGCGCCGGCGTGCCCCGGCCCTGGCCCCGGCCTGCCGTCGCCGCCGTCAAAGTCCGCAAAGCCGCCCGGTAGCGCCAGCTGCTGCGGCGGCCGCTGCGCCGGCGCCGGCGGGTCGAAGCCTGACCCGAACCCGCCCAGCGCCTGGGCGGGCGCTGGCGCAAAGTGGTGCCCAAAGCTGTACCCTGCGCCGCCCGGGCCCGCCGTCGCACTGCCGCCCGCCAGCGCCGATGCAAAGCGATCAGGGGCCGGCTCGGGGAGGCGCTCGCGCGCGTCCCAGCCAACCCCGTCCGCCGCCGCCGGCCCGCCAGGCTGCCCGGGCCCATCCCCGCCATAGCTGCGCACGGCGCCCCCCGCCGGCTGGCCGCCAGAGGGCGCCGCCGCGTCCGGCGCGCCCGCCGCAGGCGCGGCGCCGGCGGGCTCCGGCGCCGGCTGCGCGGCGGGCGGCGGCGCGGGCGCCGCCTGCCCGGTCCAGGCGGGCAGCAGCGCGGCCAGCTGCTTGAAGGGCGCGTCGCGCGTCCCAGCCGGCCGGATGGGCAGCGAGGACGGGAAGTACCGGCCCTCGTACCAGTCCAGGATGTCCCCGCGCGAGAACGGGCCCTGTGCGCGGCCCGCGCCACACTGACAGCCCTGCCCGCTGCGCGCCCGCTCGCGGCGTCTGCCGCCGCGCACGCGCTTGGAGAAGGCGCTTCAGCGGCCGCCGGCACCTTGGCAAGAGCGGCGAGCGAGAGAGGGCGCCGACCACACAAGCCTGCTGGAGCGCAGCCTCCACCTATGCACAGCAGCATGCACGCTTGGCGGGGCAGCACGCGCGCAGCGGCATACAAGGACCCAGCAGGAAAAGCTCAGATGCAGGGCAGCACAGGTGCGACACCGTGGCGGCACCTGCACAACGCCTTGCGGATCGAGGTATTCCCACTCGCCGCCGCCGTCGCCGCCGCCAGCCTCCGTGGGCGCCGCCGCCGCCGCTGCCGCCGCCGCCGCCGCCGCCGCCGCCGCCGCCGCCGCCGCCGCCGCGCCGGCGTCGCGCGCATCCGCCGCCGCAGGCTGCTGCGGCGCGCCGGCGCCGGGCCCCTGGCGCCCTTCATCGGGCCAGGCCTGCCCCGGCTGCGGCTGCGGCTGCGGCTGCGGCTGCGGCGGCTGCGAGTCGGCGCCCTGCGGCGCGCCCTGCGGCGCGCCCTGCGACGCGCGGTCGCGCGCGTGCCCCGCGATCGCGCGTGCCGCCTGCGCGTGCTGCTGCTCCGCGAGCCAGCCCGGCTGCTGCGGCGCCGCGGCCGGCCCGGCCGTGGGCTGCGGGGCCGCGTCGGGGCGCCGGCCGGGCTGCGCGGGCGGCGGCGTCTCCGGCGGCGCCCCGTGCGCCGGCAGCGAGCGCTGTGCCTGCTGCTGGTGCGGCTGCCAGCCGAGCCCGAAGGGCGGCGCCTGCGGCAGAGCCAGCGGCTTCAGGCCCACGCCTCTTGCGTCCGAGGAATGCGCTCACTGAGCAAGGAGGCTCCGCCTCGTCGCCAGGCTGCCCGCCGCATGCCCTCCATTCTTGTCTGTTTCAAGCGTCCCTACCTTGAGCCTCACCCTGAAGTCCTACCACAGGGCTGAAGGCTGTCGAAGTCACTGTCACGAAGTGCACGCGCCGGCCTCTACGCCCACGTCCCACCCCGGCAAGCGCACAGCCCCGCAACAGCCACCCGTCGTGGAACCTTTGGGCGCTCGGGAGGGCCAGCGTGCCTGCGGCGACGCGTCCGGCTGCAAAGCCGGCGCCGGCGGCTGGGGATGGCCGCCGTGCGCGGCCGGGCCGGCCTCAGGCGCAGTCGCGGCCGGCGGCGGCGGCGGCGCCCGCGCGGTCTGCTCCGGCGGCGGCGCGAGGCCGCCGCCGTCCGGCATGCTGCCGTTGCCGGGGGTGTGCACGCCCGCCAGCACCTCCAGGACGTCGGGCTGCGCCGCGCGCGCGCCGCGGGCGCGTCAGCAGCAGGGACGCCTATCCCTAGACCCTCACCCCGGCTACGGCTCCTGTGCCATGCGAGCCCGCGGGGCAGCGCTCTCCGAGCGCGGCCGGCACAAATGCGCGCGCTCGCAGGCCCTGCCGGCAGCGGCGCAGTCCGCCGGGCTATGCCGCACGGCGCGGGCACCGCGCGCAGTCCACATGCATAGAACGCAGTGCAGACCGGAGGGTCGTCGCGCGCAGGACGCTGCATGGACCAGGAAATCTCTAGCGCGCAGACACAGTACGGACCAGAGAGCCTTGGCGCACAAAACACACCACGTACCAGAGTCTCTTGCGCAACCGCAGGACACAGCCGGATCGGGTCGCGTGGACGGCGCCGGGGCGGCGCGCGCGCCTGGCCGGCCTCCGCGAACAGCGACGCGTCGCCGCGGTCCACGCCGCGCGGCAGCGCGAGCGCGGCCGCGCGCTTGAGCGTCAGATAGATCGCCACCGCCTCCTTGCGGCTGTACGCGCGCCGCGCAGCGCGCGCCCAGGGCGGCATGCCCGCCGCCGCGGCGGCGCCTGGGCCGCCCGGCGCCCAGCGGTCGGGGGCCGGCGCCGCTGCGCGGGCCAGGGCACCCGGCCGTCAGGCCACGGTGGGTCACACGCTCTCTGCAGGAGCCGCCGCGCTCGTTCGGCAGCATGCAGCGCCACTCAGTGACCATCAATCAACATGCCCTAGGAGAGTGGCCCCGCCGGCAGCCTGACCAGGCCTTCTGGCCCCCGACGCAGCCCCACCCTCGAACACGTCACCCCAAAGGGCATGCAGGCCAAGAGGGTGGCCAAGCACACCTCCCCTGCGGCGCCAGCCCCTTTGTGCGAGCAGCCCTCCAGGACATCGAGGAGGGGGCCGGAGGGGCGCGCACGTTTCAGGCCCATGCCGCGGCCTCTGCCCATGGCGAAGCCGCGCCCGCGGCCCGCATCGGGCCCCGCATGGTCGCCGTAGGCGCCGCCATGCGCGCCGCCACCGCCGCCGCCGCCGCCAAAGCCGGGCGCGGGGCGCGCACCTTGCCCGTAGTGGCCCCAGCGGTTGTGATAGGCGTCCGAGCCATCGCCTGCCGCGCCCAGGCATCCCATGTTATGAACACCGCGGAGCGGGTGGAACAGCACTTTCTGACTCGGCCCCGGCTCCCCGCTGGCGGCGCGATGCTCGCTCTGCTTCACTGGCCTCCCCGCGCATGCCACTGTGCAGCTGCCCGGTCATCTTCATGCTAGCACATACGCATCTGGCACGCAAGGCATGCTACAGTAGCTTTTTTGCCCTGACCAAGGAGCACGGAGGAGCCTCAACACAGCCCCCGCACATGAGGCACATGTGGCGCAGCGCGCCGCTCTGGCTCGGTGACCGTTTGCGGCGTGCTGAGCACGGGCGGCATTGTGCGCAGCTTCAGGCAAGCAGTCCCAGACAGTGGCGGCGGACATCAAGAGCTGCGCCAGCAGACAGACCATACACGAGCCCCCGCAGGCCTGCTGACCGGCCATCCCGCGCGCTCACCGTCGGCGCCGCCCAAGGTCCACTTCTCGCCGCGCGCCGGCCTGGGGCCGCCGCCGCCGTCCTCGGGCGCCCCCGAGGGCCCCCAGCGGTCGGGCGCCGGATCGCCTCGAGGGCCCCACCGCTGGCCGTCCCCGCCGCGGCCCCGACCCTTTGCGTCCATCCAGCGCTCGCCGCCGCCGCCGCCCACGCCGCCGCCGCCTGCCCCGCGCGCCGCCGCGTCAGGACGGGTGTGCAGCTACTACCTGCCCTGCGGTACTCACGGCAACGTATGAGCAGGCGCAGGCCCAACTCCTGAGCTGTGGTCCTGCGCCTGGGCATCCGCCATACACATGGCACACGCTGCTGCCGCTCCTGCCCGCCATACCGGCGCCCAGGGGTGAGGTGCAGGGCGCGCACAGTGGCCGCGGGCTGGTGAAGGCCCAGTGCTTGCAGCTGTGCGCGGCGCAGCACGTGCAGTGCGGTGCAGCGCGCTGCACGCCGCTGCCTGTTCAGAGCCAGGCCCTTTTGCCGTGCTGCAGCCGCGGCGCTTACCACCTTGCTAGCGAGCGCTCGCACCATTGCCGCAGCACGCATCGCCATGGCCACTACACCGGCGTACAACACAGGAGCCGGCCGGACCCAGGCTTTCAGGCGCCCGCCAAACCAAAGAGTCCTGCCTGACCTCCGTGGCAGTCGACCGCAAAGGCCCCGCCTGGCGCACGCGTTAGGGGCCGCACCGCCGCCGTAGTCGCCGCGGGGCGCCGGCGCGCCGCCCTCGGCCCAGCGCGGGTCGCCGTTGGCACCTCCCCCGGCCCATCTGCCACCAGCACCGCATCAGCGCGGAATGCGAGGCATGCGCCTCACGCCTGCACAGCAACTTGCAGGCCTGTGCAGCTCGGCGGCGCCGCCTGCACGAGCGGCAGCGCGGGGCGCAGGTGCAGGGGGAGTCTGCCAACAGCTCTCCTCGACACAGGCTCTGTACTACGCTTGGCCACCGGGTGCCCGGCTCCCCACCTCGGGCCGTCCCGGCGGGGCAGGACGCGGTCGCCGTCCTCGCGCCACTTGCTGAGGCCCTGGCCGCCCGGAGGCGTGCCCCGGCCCGCGCCATCGCCGAGACCAAACGCTTTACCGCCCGGGCCCAGTCCACCGCCGCCCTGCCAGCGATCGCCTCGCTCCTCGCCACGCCAGGCCCGCTCCGGCTGGGTCCACGCGGGGTTGTTGAAGCCGGCCTGGTGTTTATCGCCCTGCAGGGGAGCAGGGATTCAGGGCCAATGCCCAGGCTGCACTCTCTCTGCCATACAAGCAAGCAGAGGCCTGTGCGCTGCGCCGCTCCCGCTGCTGCCAGCGTCCGCTCTCACCTGCCCGGCGCCGGCCGCCTGCCCCTGGTGCAGCCACGCTGGCGCTAGCGTTGCCTCGCCATCATTTTGCGCTGTCGCGCGTGGGCCTGCACGCTCACGAGGTCAGTGCTCATGTTTACAAGAGTCCGGGCTAGGCAGAGCTCGCAGGAGCGCATATACGCGCCTGGGCGCTCCGTCATGGGTTGGGCGGTGCTGGGTGCGCAGAAAGTGCCGGCGGTGGGCTGGCTTAACGCGGGAGGCGGCACAGGCTGGCAGAGGTGTTCGGCGGGTGCAGCGATTTGCGCTGCAGTGGCAACCTTCTGCTTTGCAGGCGCAGCAGAGACCCTACCTTCTGCTCGAGAGCAGCGAGCGCATAAACGCAGCGGTGCCCTTGTTTGCACACTCGTGGTGATTTGCCCAACGCAAGGAGTCTGGTGGCCCTCGCTTGCCAGCAAACAAGGACGTCTCTGTGCACCAAACACAGGACAAGCACGCGCGCGACGCGCGGCTGACCGTGGCACAGGCAGTCCGCACTGGTCCGGCTCGTCCTATGCATAGCGGGGCTGACCAGATCAGCGTGTGACCGCCAGCGATCAGCTGTCTGGCACCCCGATCGCATCGGTCTCCGCGTCAGCGCGCTAATGGCTGCCTGCGCGGGCGCGCCTATGCTCACTGGCGCGGACATAGCGGCCCTCAAAGCCTACGTGCAGGTGCCGGGGGGCCTGCTGCTGGGGAGTCAGCCTGCGCGCAGGCGGCCTATGTCACAAGATGTGGCTTCCCCGCGCTGCTGCGCAGGCGCCTGGCAACCATGGGCAGAACCAGGCAGAGTCGACGGTGCGGCTGCACGTCACGCACAGCAACCTGAAGGCAGAGTTCACCGAGCTGCGCCTGGACCTGCACGTGCGCCCCCCGCGCTGCGCGCTAAGTGGTGCGCTGGTTGTGCGGTGTGCCAGAGTGTGTGCAGAAGGTGAGGTCAACGTCTATGCAGTCACACGTTGAGTGCCAGCAGACGCACACTGTTTTTAGTACAGAGGCTGCCTGGACGCTGGCGCGGCATATGCACGCCTTGCCAGTGTGGAGCAAGTTGCGGAGTGTCCCGGGCTGGGCTGAATGCTCGCGTCCCTAGCCGCGGCTGTCAAAGATAAAAAACACAGTGAGGAGCGCCCCCACAAGCACCACGTGGTAGAGGCGCCTCCCTCTGTGCCGCTCCCCCTGTGCAGCTCTGCCCTCCTATTAAGAAATGACATTGCAAAGCTGCACGGCCTGTCAGGCGACAGTGGCGGAACTTGAGCTTGCGCTGAGCAGTTTTAACCATAGTACTGGGTCAGTCAGTGAGGCAGTGGACGCGCAGATGACGGTGGAGGCCCTCAAGCTCAAGCTGGCCACGCACTGCGGCACGCCCGCGGCCGACATGCGCCTGCAGCTGCGCGCGCCGAGCGGCGCGCCTGCGGCCGCCCTGTGCGACGACCGCCGCATGCTGGGCTACTACTCGCCCCAGGACGGGTGCGCCTGGGGCGCCAGGGCGCGTGCACCGCACGTGGCCGCCCACAAAGAACGCTCATCAGCACACCCGCCGGCCGTGCCGTGTCAAGAGCTCTCCTGCGCCTGCATGTGCTGAGCGCTGCGCCCGCTGCCGCCCCACGCAGCGGTGGTGCACCGCTCAGCTGCTTTCCCGCCTGCGCCTGGATCCCGCTCAGCCTGGGCTCAGGACTGCCGTGCACACCGCGCGCGGCTCCGTGGCTGCCAGCAGCTGCACACGCACAGCGGCGCACCCGCGCTCGGCCTGCCGGCGCAGCAGGCGCAGGGACACGCGCAGCGTGTCTGAGCTGCGACCGCACCGCCGAGCAGGCCCGCGCCGGGCCACGCCCTCCTGAACCGGCCCGCGTGACGCGCGGCCGCGCGGCCGGCAGCTGGGTGCTGCACGTGGAGGACACCAACCCGCACTCGCTCTCCGCGCACGGCTGGCTGGAGGACACGAGCAAGGTGGCCAAATACGTCATGTCGGACGCGGACTACGCCGCGCGCGAGGGCACGTACCGCGCGTACAAGGAGCGCCGGCGGCAGGCGCGCCGCGCTGGCCAGGGTATGGCAGGGTTTTATGGCAGGGTATGCTACCCCCATCCTGGGCATGGCTGCCTTCCCCGCGTGCAAAGCGCCCAGACGGGGAGGGCGCGGGGCGGCACTTTCAAACGCGGCCGCCGCTGCGCAGGACGGCCCCGAGTGGCCCGCGGAGAAGGCATGTCTCAGCGCGCCTGCTGCCGCGCAGGAGGACCCCGAGTGGACCGCAGAAAAGGAGCTGTGCACGCGGCGCGGCCTGCCGTATGCTGCAGCGCCCGCGCGCGGCGCCGGCGCCGACGCGGCGGGCCCCGAGCACCAGGCGGCCGAGGCGGCGGCCATCCCCGTCGGCGCGCGCTGCGAGGCGGACCCCGGCGCCAAGCGCGGCGTGGTGCGGTGCGTGCGCAGGGCCGCCCGCTGCCTGCACGCATGTCTAGTGCTGCTTGCCATGCCTCCTAACACTGCTTGCGTGGCTCCGCTTCACCTCTGGAGCACTGTGAGGCCGAACGTCCCGCCCTCCCTGAAGATGTGGGGTGTCAAGCTGGATGACGCACCAACGAGGCAGCTGCAGGTGCCGAGCCTCGAGTGAGCAAAACCAGGCACAGCTACATGCCTCTTCCTACGGCGCAGGCATGTGCCAGGCGCATGCGCCCTGAGCCTGTCCCCATTACCACCTGCCGCCCGCGCGCTCATGCAAGGCGCACGCGTCCCGTGCGCGCCAGGTTCGTGGGCAAGGTGGACGGCCTGCCCGCCGGCTGGTGGGTGGGCGTGCACTACGACGAGCCGGTGGGCAAGAACGACGGCAGCGTCAAGGGCGTCCGCTACTTTGCTTGTCCCCCGGGCCATGGCGGGCTGCTTCGGCCCGCGCGCGTGCGCGTGGGTGACTTTCCGGAGCTCGACGCCTTTGCTTTCGACTCGGACGACGAGATCTGAAGCCCGCTGGATGCCTGGCATGTACAGTACGTGATGCACTGATATGAGCAGGTCCGCATGCGTCGCCCTGCATAAAAAGCAGGAGTCCTGTCGTGCGCCTCGCGTTGTGCAACAAGTTTTGCTGCTACGACTGCTTGTGATACCACGCATGAGGACGTGACCTGTACGCACCAGCTGCGCATTACAAGTGAGAGAGCTCCTCACACATCATGCCTGAAACACTGCCAACAGTCCCACAAATCCCCGGACCTGATGGCCCATGGCTGGGCCCAGCACTCGCACCGTCTCTGGCGCACCCTCAGTGTACAGCAGCAGAGCTGCGGCCTGACATCATGACACACCCTACCAGGGGCTAAGTCTAATCTACAGCCTCTCGCGCGCCAGTACCCAACCTGCCAAGTGCCCCAATATAAGAATGTGAGCCCACGTCCACCATGCATGCACACAGCGAAGGGCCCCAGGGCGTGTACTGTACATTGAACATGCAGGGCGCTCCTGCAGCATGCTCCCACACACTTACATCCCATGCGCAGCCCCTGCCTGCTAGTGTACAGGCGAGCCATGCCCGCCTTTGCTTACCCTCACAGGCCTCATACAGCACTCTTAAGCAATCAGTGTCCGCAGCTGCATGCCCAGCGTCCAGCAGCCTGCACAGTGCTGTAGCGCATCAAACAGGTCGGCGCCCCTATAAATACAGGCCACCCCGCCCCAGCGCTGTTGATGCCCACTGCTACGCCAGCCCTGGGCCCCGTGATCGCCCGGATGCACACACTGCGGGAGGCACCCAGGCCCGAGCGCCCCCGCAAGGACAGCCTCACCATGCATCTGGCGCAGGCACAGCGCGCTGGCGCAGCAGCACATGGACCATGTGGCGGCGCGTCCCAGGCGCACGGCCGCTGTCCAGGCGCCCGTGACAGGGCGGCTGCTCCGGCCATGGTGCGGGGGGGCGCGCTCCCGCGCCCCCGGCGCGCGCCTACGCGCCTGGCGCAGGCTTCTGGCACGTGCGGCCGGCGGCATTGGCCAGGTCCTCGACGCTGACGCCTGCCGGCGCGGCGCGCACGCACGCGTCATTTATGCACCCTCACACACGACAATCGATCAGAGGCCTGGCACAAGGCAGCTGAGAATTGCAGACATACGCTCCCCTGCCACCAGGAACACTTGTGCGTGCCAGAGAGGTGCACACAGCCAGCAGCTCCGCCGCTGAAGCCGAGAGCTCCTTGCATTGGTCCAGGCCCGCTGGTGTGACCGAGTCGCAGGCCCGCAGGAGAGCAGCTCGCACGCAGGTCAGCGGCTTAGCAGGGGGCACAGCGCGTTCAACGACAGTGCGCAGCCGCGCAGGCCGAGCGCACCGGCATTGCACAGGTTGGCGAACAGGCGCGTGTACTGCATGCCGTACTGGTCCAGCTTACCGCAGCCGCCCTCCCACGCGCCCACCATTGCCTGCGCGCGCGCGGCGCCCCTGTCAGCCGCGGTTCGCAGTGCTGCGTCCAGCGCCGCGAAGCCCCCGCCCGGGCGGGCGGCGCGCCGGGCGTGCAAGGCGGCGCGCGCCATGCAGGGCGCACTCCCAGGCTCTGAGCGGTCTGTGCGCGGGGTGGGCCACTGCACGGGTCTGAGCAATTTACGCGCAGCCTCCCTGGTCTGGCTGCCGCGCAGCCCGCGCGGCGCGCGGCCCGGCATGCCTAGCCCCTTACTGTGTGATGAGGGCAAAGCAGTGGTTTCTGATGGGCGGGGCGGCGCACGCGCAGGCAGTTCCAGTCGTCCACAAGCGGCAGGCCGGCCGCGCGCGGCAGCGGCGCGGACACAAACTGCTCCAGCACGGGCGCGGGCGCCGCCAGCGCCGCGTTGCTGCCGGCCGGCGCCGCCGCCGGCAGCAGCAGGTTGGCGTACGCGTACTTGGCCTGCGGCGCCACATTGCTCATTCTGTGCACCATCTCTTTAAGTGGCTTGCAAGGGGCAATCCCGGGCCGGCAAGCAGTATCAGTGGCGACCGAGCGCGTGTGCACAAGGTCGCGGCCTCAGCGCGCGCGGTGTGTTCAACCTTTGTGTGCGGATGCTGTTGCTGGTCACACGACCAGGCCTGTGTGCATCTCAACCAGAAATTCTGCACACGCCACGCGCGGTGCCTAGCAAACAAGGCAACGACCCTGACCATACCCTCACGCCTGGCTGTGGAGGGCCAACGCAGCATCCAGGCTGCGCTGCTGTGCGCGGGCGAGACGGTGTCAGGCAGGCAGTGAGTGACGGGGCTGCCGGGCAGCGTGCCTGCAGCGCCGCCAGGACCGTCGGCTGCGCGAGCAGGGCCGCCACGGTGCCGCGCGCCGCCTCATCCACGGCCTGCGCACCGCCCGGCCTCGAAACCGCGTGATGACCAGGCGCCGCGCGGTACTTCGCGCGAAGCTACTTGAAAGTGCCAGGCCGGCCGCAGCGCCAGATGAGGGGACGGGTCAAACACCCACGTGAGACGCCTACAGCGCATGCTCGGCGGTACGCTTGCCCAATGGTTATTCCACAAAGACAGTGGAGTGAGCAGCCGCCGCGCGCACCCGGCGCGCGTCCAGGGCGGCGGCGAGCTCGGCGCGCGCGGCCGCGCGCGCGGCGCCCGGCGCGGCGCGCTGCACACCCAGCCACAGCGGCAGCAGGTCGGCCTCGCGCTGCGGCAGCGCGCCCATGCCCGCGCCGTCCTCATCGGCATGCAGCAGGGCGTTGCCGGCGCTGCCGTCGCCTGCGCGCCGGGCGCCCTGCTCGGCCTTGGACGCGCACTGCGCAAGCATGGCGCAGCACGCGCGCTGCGCGTCCAGCAGCCGCGGCTGCACCCCGCCGCCGGCGCTGCAGCGGCGCGCCCATGGCACCGCCACACTCGCCAGCACCGCCCGGCAACACCGCAGTGCCGCGCTGCCAGTTGGCTGTATAAAGCTAGGCAGTCTCTTGCCACCAGCTCCGCAAACAGCGTCCCCTGTCCAAGCCCTTGGGCCCGGCTCCTCGGGGCGCGCCCGTGTTCAGCGCGCCCAGGTAGTCGGCGGCGGGCTCCTTGTCGATGGCGCGCGCGCCGTACTGCATCACATGGCTGCCCATCGCGAACGTGTCGTTGTTGGATGTGCGCCGGCGCACGCGCTGGTACTGCCGCTCCAGCGACTCCTCGGTCAGGTCGTAGCGCTCGCTGCGCCGCGCGCGGCAGCGATTCGTCAGCAACCTGTCAGCGACCCTGTCACGCGCGCCTGCAGCACCAACCTGACCACGCATGCTCGCACAGCATTCCGCCTGTGCTGAGGCAGACGTGCAGCAGGGCGCGCCCGCCCAACGCGCGCGCTCTGCAGCCAAGCGCTGCCGGAAGCTGCTGGCGCAGCGCACAGCGCTGCTTCACACGCGCCTCTCCCGGCGTTGTGGGGCCAGGCAAGGGTCAGGGGAAGGGTAGGGTCAGCGGCGGTGCGCGCCTGTTCTCCAGGCAGGCAACCGAGTACAGGTTGCCCAGGCAGGTGGTAACTCGGGGTGGCGGAGGGTCAGGGTTAGGGCAGGGTCGGCCGCGGCGCGCCTGTTCTCCAGCCAGGCGACCGAGTACAGGTCGCCCAGGCAGGTGGTGAACTCGGGCGGCGGCGGCGGCGCCATGCCCGGGCAGTACGTGCCCCAGCTGCTCTCGTACGCGTTGGACGCGGTCGTGGCGTAGACGTCCAGCGAGTCGTCCAGCATGCCCTGCGCGCAGCGCGCCGCCTGAGCCGCGCCCCGCCGGCGGAGGCTGCGACGGCGCGGCTCCTACAGCCTGCAGGCCGCCCAGCACGTCTGGCACCCGGACGCCTGCAGAACGTTTCCGTGGCCGGCGGCTCTCACCTCACCCATGCTCATGCACATGAAGCCAGCTCACATGCTCTTCATGCACGATGGCAGAGTGCTGCTGCTGGCAGGTCGCGCGCGCTGAGCAGACCCTGCCCTTCACACCAACCACGGACGCGAGCAATCAGCGCGGCGCGGCCGGCCTGCGCTATTTGCCCGCGGCCTTGGTCAAGCAGCGTGGCGCGAGCCTCAAAGATGGACCCCGACTCGCACGCCTCGATGTACAGCACCATGTCCCGGAAGCCGCCGGCCGCGCTCTTGTTGGCCAGCGCGCCCAGCAGCTCGTCGGCGTACAGGAAGGCGCCGTTGGGCATGCCCAGGATGCCTGGGTAGGGTAGGGTTACGGGTTATGGGCACAATGACACCGCTCGGCAGTGAGCAGTGCTACCATTGACCATGCCCCGGCGCCGGGACTGTGCTTGCGCCGCCAGTTCAACCTGTGCCTGCTCTAACCCATCCGCGCCGCGCAACTTATGACCACGCCTGAATCAGCAACGCCGTCAGCCCGGCCGCGCCCGGCGCTCCTGACGATGCGGCATGCGGGGCACCTGCAAGGAGCGCAGGTGACAGACACGCTGTCAGCTGGGCAGGCTCAAGGCGAACAAGCACCTGCTCTATGCTGCTGCACGCGCCGCGGGCTCGGCAAGATAATGGGCAGGCAGCGTCAGCGCTGCTCTGGCACGAGCAGCGCCCAGAGCGGGCGCACCCGGCGCGCCGTGGTCCGCAAAGTACACAAACACGCGGTCCTCCGGCCCCGACTTGATCGTCTTGCCGCTGGAGCCGATGGTCATGAACGTCTGCGGCGCCGGCGGCTTCACACAATTCAGTCGAAATGCAAGGACAGAAGCAGCGGATACACTCGCCTACCTTAAACTCTATATACTGAATGCTTTTGCTCTTCTGCTTTGACACGCATCATGAAAGCAGGGCAATTCGCAGCGCCCTCCTTGCCAAAAGAGCGAAGTAGGGCGGGCTGGGTGGCCACCACGTCACTGGCATGTGACTGGGACTGTGGCTGGCACTGCCACGCACCTCCTCGCCCTGCAGCACCGACAGGAACGTCTTTGCGTTGACGGTGGCGCCCGTGTAGTCCTGCCGGCAGCACGCAAGCGGTGAGGTACGGTGCCGAGCAAGCCGAGCGCAGCAGAGACTGTCGCGCCCGACACCACAGCGGCAAGCTGGCAGCAACGCGCCGTGCGCCCGCCCAGTCAGCTGCCAGGGGCTGTACATGCCTCACACGACTGGCACTCGGCAGAGGCTGGCAGTGGCTCAGAGCCAGCAAGGAGCGCACCGGCTTGACGCCGGCGGCCACGTCCGGGCCGCCCGGCCGATTGAAGATCTTGCCGGGGTGCGGGTTGAACGGGTTGTCCACCAGGTCGTCCTGAACCTGCGCCGCGCTCGCAGACGCCGGGTCAGGCACCGTCGCTTAGTGCGCCCCCAGCCTGCCCCACTCTAGCCAATAAGAAACGCCAGACAGAGTGTGAGCGACTGGGAGCACACCGCACAACGCTCGCACATGGAGCAGCGGGGTCACAGGGGCGCACCATCACGACAATGTTCTCCTCTTTGATGCCGCCATGGCGCAGCACTTGGTACGCCTGCCGGGGCGAGCAAGGGCAGGCGGTCAGCCGCCCCGTCGTGGGCCGCGTCCTCGCTGAGCAGCAACGCCCAGCGTGGCAGCATGCTCTCGTCGTCTATCGTCGCACGCGCAACCACACCAAACGCCAGCCGATAGCCAGTGCACGCCTCGCGCAGCTGCGGACAACGCACTGAGCCAGGACGGCAGCGCGCAAGAGGCGCACATGCAGCACGTCGGCCTGGTGACGGTAGTTGCCCCAGCCGGCAGAGCCGGCAATGAGCAGCGCCCAGATGTCGCCTGTGGCATGCGCACGTGCCGCATCAGTCCCGCGCCGAATCCTGCCAGGTCAGTTCTATGCGCAGGGCGCCAGAGGAAGCCCCAGGACACGGCCACACGCCAGCTGCAGGCATATCAGCAGCTCGTGCTGCCAGGCGCGGCGGAGCAACCTGGCGGCAGTCCAGGCGTGCGCAAGCGCGCGCACCCTTAAAGTCGTCAGGCTTCTCGCCCGGCAGGGTCAGGAACGCGGGGCGTGCGGCCGCACACGCCGCAGCAGCCCAGACGACGGCCAGTGCGCAGGCCAGGGCTCTGCGCTGCACCATCGCGCAGCGCGCGCTTGCCAGATATGTCGACTTTTGAAGCACCGGTGCACGCCTGCACCTACAAGCCGGACCTGGCCGAGTCTCTTCCGCCCCGCCCAGCATGTCTTGCTCATCCGCTTGTGAGGGTCTGCTGCGTCCAAACTAGGCTGGCCTGTAAGGGGAGCCTGCACTGCAGAAGGGCAGGTGTTGCTTAGAAAGAGACACTCCAGGCCGTCGTCGTGCCAATCCCGCGGTTGGGTGCTTAGAGATATGCTAGGCCCGGCACCGCTTGACACTTGCACCGCGCCGGGCGCCCGCGCTGCCCTGCAGCAGCGCCTGTGCAAACGAGTCCACGGCAGGCAGTAATGCCGGTGATCACCAATGTGGGAGGCTCGATCACCAGCGCGGTTGCGCTCACGCTGCTGGCATGGGCGGTGCGCTTCATCCGCTCGCGCGCAGAGCGCCAGCGGCGGCGCCGCCTGCGCGGCGCGCCCGCCAGCGCGCCCGGCGGCCGCTTCTTCGCCACGCTGTCGCCGGCCGCGCTGCGGATGCTGGTGCGGCGCTCGGGGCGCACCCCCATTGCGCGCTTGAACAGGGGGTCCGGCCGTGCCCCGCTCTGAGCACTCCGCTCAGTGCTGGCGTATCTACTCTGTTCTGCGGCCCGGCCTCAGGCAGCAGAGTCACAGGCAGCAGAGCCACAGCGCGGCGGGCTGAGCCGCAGGTCGAGACGCAGCCGCTGCCGCACGTGGTGCTGGACGTGCGCAGCGCCAAGGCCGCCGCGCAGGCGCCCCTGCCCGCAGACCTGCAGGCCGCCGTCCACCTGCCGGGTGCGCTGGTCCGACTGCGAGCACGCCCGCCCAGCCACGCGCGTCCGGCCGAGCGCGGCCCCGTGCGCGCGGCGGGGGCGTGAGTCCCCTTCCCGCCGTCGGCGAGCGTGTCGGTGCACCCCGGCTGTCCGCTGTGTGGCCGCCCACGCGCGCGCCGAGCAAGCCAGAGGCGTGCACGTCAGCAAGGTCGCCGGCTGCGGGACCGCGCGCAGCGGGCGAGGTGGCGGGCGTGCTGCGCGCGCGCTGCGCTGCCTGGCCGGCGCGCTTCCCGGCCGCGCCGGCGCCCGGCCGCGATTGGCTGCTGGTGTGCCTGGCGGAGGGCGAGGCGGAGGCGCGCGGCGCGGCCGCGGAGGCCGCGGCCGCCGGCTTCGAGCGCGGCGTCGCGCTCGAGGGCGGCCTGTCCGCGTATGAGCGTGCCGCGCATGCGCAGGCGCGCGGCCCGGCGCTGGCCGGCGCCCCCCGCCGCGCGACGGGCACCCGGGCTCCGCCGCGCTGCGCGGCCCTGTCGCAGCAGGGCCTGCTGGGCTGCCGCCGCTGCGCCGGCGCAGCGCGGGCAGCGCTGCCGCTCTGGCCGGCGGTCGCCGTGCCGGGCGATGCGCGCCTGGCGCAGCCCGAGTCGCGGGGGCGCTCGCGCACCGGCACGCTCCGGGCGCCCCGGACGGCTGCGAGGCGGGGCGCTGCAGCGTCCCAACGTCCAGGGAGCGCCTCAGCACGGCGCTGCCCCACAGCCGGGGCGCCCTGGCCGACTGTGTCCGCCGTGCGGCGCAGACGGACCTGCGATACATAGGGCGCGACGCGCTGGCTGTGCTGCTGGGGCTGGCTGGCGAGGGCGGCCGCCGCTGCGACGCGGCGCGCGTGCTGGACGTGCGGCGCGCGGACGAGCGCGCTCTGTACGGCAGCATCCCCGGTGCGCGCCGCAGGGCCTGTCCTGTTTTGCTGCGCGCTGCAGGGTCTGTCCTGTGTTGGTGCACGGCGCAAAGCCCATCCTGTGTGGGGAGCCGCTGCGCTTGCGGGCCACGCCTGTGCACGAATGGTAGGCTCCGTCGCGCTGCGCGGCGCGCTGGGGAGGCCTTGCTGCGGCAGGCGCAAGCCCGGGTCCTGACACGCCAGTGTGGGTCAGGGCAGTCGCCGGTGGAGAGGGCGCGGCAGTGCAGAGGCTGGCTGCGTGAGCGGCTAGAAAGCCGGGCGGTCCCAGGCCGGCTGCACCACTGCCTCCCTTGCACCCTCCAGGGCAAGGCTACTCCGCTTGCAGCCAGGCGGGGCTGAACGCCTCTGCTTGGAGGTCGACCCCAGCGGCCAGGGCTCCCACTCGCGGCGCAGGCACGGTGCACGTGCCGGCGGACCAGCTGCCGGCGGCGCTGCTGCTGGCGCCCGCCGAGTGGGCGGCCGCGCACCGCTGCCCCAAGCCCGACAAGGCCACCTGGCTGGTGCTGCAGAGCCGCACCAGCCAGCGCGCGGCCTGGGCCGCGCAGGTGCCAGCCCCGCGCGCGGCTGCGCAGCGCCCATCACGCACACTGCATGTTTAGACGGCCTGACTTGTCTCGTGAGGCCGTGCGAGCGCTTGATGCTGGTGGTGCTCGCTCCGAGCTGGCTGAGAAGCGTTCTTCGCCTGGTGGTGTTAGATACACGGCTGACTGGCGGAGGGGGTGCTTCTGCGCAGGTTGCCACGGACGCGGGCTACACCCGCGCGCTCGTGTTCCGCCCGGTGCGCTCCTCGCTGTGTTGGAGCTGCGAGCCGCTGGCATCCAGCCCGCCGAGCCCGACATTGTCAAGCCCGAGGCTGCTATTCCCAGCTTTGCAGGAGCCAGTCAAGGAGAGCTATGACGGCGCGCCCGCGCAGGGCGTGTACGGCTGGCGTGCGTCCCCGAGTGTCAGGGCGTACCGCGCGTACAAGCGCGGCGAGGCGCCCCCGGAGCCGGAGGCGTGCGCCGCCGAAGCGCTCAGCGCGGCGGCGGGGCGCAGCGAGCTTGCACAGCTCGGGCTACAGGTGTAACAAAATGATCACACGTGCACACGTAGCTCTGCGATCGGCGGTCCGGTGATCGGCAGGCGAGGAGGGCTGCCAAAAGCCCTGCAGTTGATGGCTCAGCGGCTGAGCTCAGCAAAGAGCGGGCAGCCAGAACCTCTCCCCGTCTTGTCACAGAGGGGCCGGCGAGAGCAGAGTGTGACACGAGAGCCTGTACAAGGAGCTGCGAGGCAGGAGGGAAGGCCCGGGCACGTGGTTTAGTCATCTTCTTCGCGCGCGCTGCCCGGCACAGCGCTGGTGCGTGCCGCCCGGGCACGCGTGGTGGCGACCTTGGGTCCGTGCAGGCGATGCCGCAGGGCGCCTGCGTGGCCGCTGTCAAGTGCTCCCTGCCACCTGCTGCCGCGCAGGGACCCCCGCGCGCTGCCGCGCCGGGCGTGCGCGTGACTGCAGGGCTGTGCAGGCGGGGCGGGCCGGCTCGCGCGCCGCTCACTGGGGCTCTGTGCTGCAGGCGAGGAGCAGGGAGTGCCGAGGGCCGCGAGCACACTCCACGGACCAGGCCGCTGGTACGCTGCCCGGCGTGGCGGATTGGTCGAGCCTGGGTGTCCCGGGCGGGCCCGCCCGTTGCTGTCGAGGCCACACTTCGCTGAGCAACTGGGCCTCGCTCCCTCCCTCCCGGCTTGGGCAGATGCTGCGTTTCTTGCGAGGGTTTGGCGCGCCTGCAGCGACCGGTCCCTGGCCGTCGTAGGACTGCGGGAGGACGCTCCTGCGGCTGCCTGGTGACCCGTTTTGAACGGGCGGGAGGTGCCCAGTGTGGTGCATGGGAGCTGGAGCCCCATGCTGCACCTTTGTGTGCCTGCTGGACCCGCGGGTGCTGGCAGCCGTGCCGCGCTGCGTCACGCGCCGCGTCGAGTGATGGACTTGTGGTTCTGCTTGGGGCACATGTCCCCCGCATATGCTCTGGCGCTGGCGCGTGAGCGCTGCCCGCAGCCGCACCGCGACGCGCAGCGCCCCCGCGCCTCTCCCCGCCCAGCCGGGCTTGTGTTGCGCCCGGGCGCGGCGCGCCAGGCGGCGGCACACATGGCGGGATGTGTACTGCCGCACCCGGTATGGTGCGTCCGTGCTGACCGCCCGCCCCGGCGCAGGCGGCGCCATGGGCAAGTCGCGCAGACGGCACAAGCACCCCAACACGGGCTACCCGTACACCATTGTGCGCGTGGCGCAGATCCACGTTGTGCGACCGAAGGCCCGCCACCAGGCCGAGAATGGCGTCTACATAGGCGCGGCCCCAGGCCGCTGGGCGCACCTGCGGCAGTCCTGCCGTGCACCGCAGCCGCGCAGCTTGTGCGTGAGTGTTGGCAAGCCCGGTCGCGGTGCGCAGCGCCGACGCGGCGCGCCGCCGGCGCGCAGGCCTGCTGCTGGAGGCGACGGTGGAGCCGATCTTCCCCAACCTGCCGCGGGAGCCGCTGCGGCGGCGCGGCGGCCTCAAGCGGCTCGACTTTGTGCGCGCGTACGGCGAGTTCTGGGGCACCAAGGCGGCCAGCGTGTACCGCGGCACGCGCTCGCTCGTGCCGCATGCGCTGGACTCCAGCCTGCGCGCCGTGGAGGACCGCGTGGCCGGCGTCGGCCTGCCGCTGCTGCTGCGCAGCGAGCACGCGCTGCGCAGCGTGGACACCACGGCGCGCGGCCCGGCCCGGGGGCGCCCGCGGCTCTGCCGCCCTGCCGGGACAGGCAGGGCGCCTGCGCTGCTCGCGCAGTGGCGACGAGATTTGCGCCGCCTGGGGCTGGTCGGCAGGCAGGCGGCGCGGCCGCCCATGGGTCGACAGCCAGTTTTGGCGACCGGCGGCGACTGACGCGTGCCGCGGGCGCGTGTAGGTGGACAGCGCGATGACGGTCGTGCGCGAGATGCTGGCGGGCAAGAGCCTGGGCGACGCGCTCGTGGCGTCGCGCCAGGTCGCGGCGAGCGAGTACCAGTTCCAGTACGTCAAGGCGCGCAGCGACTACCTGCAGCAGGCGCGCGCCCGCCCGGCGCTGCACACCTGTCTGGGCTGGCAGCCTGCGCCAGGGCTGCTGCTGCGGTTGCCACTTTGGCTGCCTTATGACATCGGTTTTGCTTGCAGTTGTGCCGCCTCCAATCAGACATTTCACGAGATTTTCTTTGTCACCCTGAGGCGCGCGGGCTGTGCGCAGGTGGAGGACGCGATCGCGTTCTTGAAGGCTGCCGGCATCACAGGCGCGGCGCGCGCGGCGGTCGCCACGCTGCTCGGCAGCGTGCGCGAGGCGCACAAGACGCCGCCCGCACTGGAGTTCCGCTCGGAGGCCGTCATCAGCAAGGTCAGCGATGCGTGGGGCATGCTGGTCGTTCAGCCGCCAGGTGCGGCCGCGCCGCCCCCGCACTAGGGGCGCGGCCGTTGCGCAAGCGCACTGCGCCTTGAATCCTGCACCGCGCACGCACTTCGCCGTGATTGCTCTGTTGAACAGGTGAGTGAGCGGGCGGGTGGGCGTGCGGGAGTGTGACGCGTGACAGTTGCGCGGCCAGAGGAGCGCCTGTCCTGACCGCTTTTGTCCTGTGCCCACCCGGCCAAGTGCTCGCTGTGGGTGTCCAGACCTGACCTGCTAGCAAGCGACGCGATCCAGAGAGGAACTTTGCGCTCTGCATATGACGACAGGGACTCCGATCGCGCGCCTGTGCTGCGCCCCGCGCACCTGCGCCCGGCCGATTGACCCGACCCTGATCCTGCGTCGCGGCGCGCAGTGACCAAGCTGGTGGAGACCGTGCAGCCGACCGTGGACTTTTCTTACCACAAGTACTGCCAGGCGCACGACGTGGTCGTGGCCTCGGAGGCCTACAACCGCGCGCTCGAGACCGCGTCCGCCATCATCCACAAGGCGCGCGCCCGGCCGCCCGACGCGTGCGGTTGCTGTGAGTCCTGTCACGCAACCGCACGGTGCCTGCCGAGCGCTGCCCTTCGTGTGCAGCTATTTGTTGCGCACGTCGCATGGGGCTTCCTGCAGCATACGGTTGGCGAGCGGCTGTGTATGGTTGACATATGTTGAACATGCTTCTGTTATGGGCACAAGGTAGAGGCTCATTCTGTAAGCACTGTCCCCCTAAGCGGGGCGGCTGCGCGGGCAGGTGACCGGGTCGCTGGTGTACCGCGTGGCGGCCAGCAAGCTGTACCCCGTCATCTCGCCCTACGCGGACCCCGCGCTGGCCAAGGTCACACACTCGGCGCTGTACGCGTCGGTGGTGGACCACCTCAAGCCCGTGCCCGCCGCGCCCGGCTCGCCGGACGGCCGGCACCACCACTTCCTGTCCTGCGCGCAGTGCTGAGCGCGGCGCGGGCCGCGGGCCGCCGCGGGCGTGCAGCCGTCAGCGCGGACTGGTCGCGCGCGCGCCCGATGCAGAGTCTTTCTGCCCGGCTGGCGCTCTGGGAGCGCCGGCGCGCCCGGCAGCAGGCTGCGCCTGCGCGCTGGGGCCGGAGCGCACGCCCGCGCGCGTTGGGCCGAGCCACATGCAAGCGCTCGGCCCGCGTGGGAAGCGCACAGTTCAGGGCGAGGTCAGAGGCGGCTGGGGCGCGGCGTCTGCCGCGGGGCTGCGCAGCAGCGCCGGGCGTCGCCCAACAGCGAAGAGCGCGGCAAGCGCGTGGCGGTGTCGCATGGGGCGGGAGGGTGCGGGAGGCGTTTCGCGCGCTCAGCGTGCATGAGAGAGCGAGCGAGTGAGCGGCGGGAGCCAGGGTGCAGCCGCGTGTATATCTGGGAGAGTGCGCCTGTACAGTTGCGCACGCGGGGGAGGGCGGGGCTGGGGGGCCCCCGCGCGCCGAGCAGCGGCCACACGAGTGCGGGAGATTTGCGGGCGGGCCGGCCCGGTTTTTTCGTGAGTGCGCGTGCGGCGCTATCGCAGTGCGGGCGCCGCGCAGAGTGGGAGCGGATGGGCGGCCTTGTGCGCTTGCGCCACGGCGCGCGCAGGCGTGCCGCCAGAAAGGGCTGTATATAACAAGCTTTAGGCTGGCACGCTGACACATTCTTGGCTGGCGAGCGCACTGGGCTGGCGGTGGGGGCCGGGCAGTGCGCCGATGGGGTCGCAGCGCCCCAAGACAGGCCGGGGTCCCCGCCCGAGGGTTCATCTGAGTGGAAGAGCGTGACAGACCCAGCGCGGATGGACAGCGTTGGTCACGCCCTCGGCTTGCTGGGCGCGTGGCCGGAGCGCGCGCATTGGTGGCTTCGCGCCGCGCGTGTGTACATGTGAGGTGTGCGCCACCCAGAGACCGGGGCCGCTCAGATGAGTCCGTTAAAGCCCCTTGCTGGACTGAGACGCCAAGTTTTGCAGCGCGCACAGGCCCGGCGGGCTGGTGTGCCGGCGGGCGCCGTGGCGGGCCTTCAGGCCCGCCCCAAAAAAACTTTACAACCCCACGCCCCGCAACCGATGCAATGACGCCAGCCGGGGAATGACATGTGGCTTCAAGAAACGAGGCGGGCGCCCGCGCCTGCCTGTTGGCGCGCGCGCAGGACACCACCGGGTGGGGCCTGCCGCCCCTGGCGTGGTCCTGGCGTCAGGGTGCGGCCGGCGGGCCAGAAGTGCCGCGAGAGAGAGTTTTGCAGCACTGCTTTTCCGCTCGGCACAACCCCCGATAGTAGATGCCTCGTTTTTGGGATGGGGCCATCTGTCGCCAGAGTGGCCCGCCATTCGCCACTTCCGGTGTGCTGTCCGCGCGGGACACAGCTTCGTGGTTTGCTTCGCCTTGCCGGTAGGTGCGCGCCTGTTGTATTGCTTTGGGGGCAGGAGGGCTAACTGTGGCCAGCAGGGAATACCGGACGCCCTGCAAGATCACAAGGACTGGAGTGGGGAGCGGCCGGGGTGTGGAGGCGCAGGCGTCTTCTGGGCCCGGCCCACAGATTGCTTCCGTCGTGTGTGTTGCTGCTGCAATCTGCCGCCTTTGCCGGCATGGGCAAGTCAGCATGCGGCGTGTGTGCCCTGTGTTTCTTTTGCCGGGAGACGGGGCAGCATGGTCTGCGGGGGGCTGGGCATGGGCGCTGGGGCCGCCCGCTCCTACCTTGGTATAACCCATACGTGCCCGCTTGCAATTCTTTTCCTACGCCCCTGCGCTGGGCTGCGAGCGCTGACGCGGTGCAACCCCCCTGCTGCCGCGTGCGCGGGTGTGCCAAACCTCGCACGTGAAGGGTGCATGCGCACTTACCGTTGGGTCCGGTGTCGGTCGTGTAACGGGCGCCTTGTTGCTGTCACTGCCACCTGGGTACTGCAACGCCCGAGCCTGCTCACTGCTCACACTTAACATATTTACAGGCAGGAAGAAATGCAAGCAGGCTCAGGTCAGCTATCTTGACATGCGCTCAGGTTTAAACGCGTCCCACCCAAGTCGACAGCCTGATACATGGTGTGCCAACTAAAGCTCAGGTGCAAGAAGCCATCAGGTTCAAGGAGCCACACAGCCTGCTCCTGCATGTGAGTGCGGTCGCATCACTAACTGTGAGTGTTTCTGCATGCCAGGAAACACACACACAGATTGCGCAAAGAAAGCACACACACCTACAAGCTCTCCGGCTTTGAAGGTCTACGCATTGCCCGCGCATCCCCATCCCATTGCATTGGACTTCACCAAAGCACAGACTGACTCTCTGTGCCACAGACCACACTCTGATGGGGAGCATAGCCCTGGGCTTGTGGGGTCCGGGGGAACCCCGCTGCATGGCCATGCTATGCGGCCCAGCGTGCCCCGCACGGCACAGCAGGTCCATGTTCGCTGGCAGAGCCCTGCAAGCCTGCAGACCCTGGCAGGGTCGGCGGCACAGGGCAGGACGGCCGGGTGCAGGCGCGCAGCTCGCGCCCTGCACCCGGCGTGAAACAACCCTCTGCGTTGGCAGAAGCCGACACGGCGCAAGCTGGCCATGCACATGACAAGCCCGACGTGGTCGGAGAGCGCCTCTTGACTTGCCGCGTCCGCAGCGCTGCGACCCCAGGCTCAGGCTGCTGTCGAGCTCGTGCGCGGTTGCCCGCCAGGGTATCCCATGACCTATGAAACCCTTCGCAGCCCTGAATCCCCAGCTCATGCTGCTGGCGAGCTCATGCGCGGTTGCCCGCCGGGGCCATATCCCATGATGTGCGAACTGCTTCGACCGACCTCCGCCCGTCAGGCAGGCCCTGCGTGGACGCGAGCGAGTGTGCCTGGTCCAGCGGCGGCAGCGCGGTGGACGCGATCGAGGCGGCCGGGTCCAGGCTGCCCGGCGAGGGCGCGGGGCCCTTGGACTCCACGCGCCGGCCGAGCGCGTTCACGGACGCGCCCTCGTGCGTCAGCTTGAAGAAGGGCGCCTGCAGCGCCTCTGCGCCCGTGAGGCCGCAGTTGGTCGGGTTGAACCATGCGCGCAGCCTGCGCGCGCGTGCGCGCGCCCGCGTCAGGCGCCCGCGCCGCCTGTTAGACTGACGAATGAGAGCAGCCCCTGCCAAACCTAACCCTACCCTCAATGCAGGCAGCTCCAGCCCACGCGCGCCCAGACTGCAGCATCGTCAGCGGCGCACGCGCGGCCCGGCCTCCCGCGCCCGCGCGCGCGGCCGCCCGGACGGAGGGTGCGCGCGCTGCGCGCATGCATGCGCTGGAGCGCTGCTGCGCGCTGCCGCGCACACCACGCAGCGCAGCAGCGGAGGGATGCCGGTCATCAGCCCAAGCACCTGCACACCGCCGCACACGGGCGCCCGCCGGCGGGCAGCCGAGGCGCGACCCGGCCGCGGGGGGGCGCGCCGGATGCCGCGGATGCGCAGGAAGTGCATGGTGCCGTCGTGCCGCTCGAACAGCCCGCACAGCGCCGGCTTGTCAGGCCTGCCGCGCACGCGCGCGCCCGCGTCAGCGGCGCCGCGGCGCTCACAACGCAACCCGGGCTGGAGTAGCAAGCGTGCCAAAGCACCCTGGACAGGCGTGCCGGGCACGCGCAATCCCAAGCCGCTGTGTTGCTACGACCACACTGGCAGCTGGCCGGCCTGACCCTGCGCGGCTCTGCATACAGAGCCCCTGGCGAGCGGGTCGGCCCCGGCGCCGCGCGGCCGCGCACCGCAGCAGCCCGCCCGGCTTGGCGGCGGGCGTGGTCGTGAAATAGGCCTTGAGCCGCACGCCGGTCACGTGGTGGATCAGCGACAGCAGCAGTCGGACCGCGAACTCGTCGCTCGCCATCCACACCTTGCCGTCCAGGTACCTGCGGCGACGCCCGGGGGCCGCTCAAAAAAGCCCACACCCTAACCTCGCGCAGGCCTCATCCCGGACCAGCGCGCAGCGCTACAGGCTCAGACGGGTGCAGGGGGCAGGGCAGGGTGCGGGTGCTGGTCCCCAGTGCAGGAGCGCGGCTCGCGGTGTGTCAGGGCCCCGGAGGCAGGCGCACGCCGTCGCGCCACCCTCTGTCAGTGCACGGCAGCGATGCACGCGCGCCGCTGCTGGACGCCGCTGCGCCACGCTGCAGCGCAGCGCGCGCGCGGCGGCGGGCGCCGCACCGGCAGAGGTCCCACAGCATGTGGTACACGTCGCTCTTGTGCCGCCAGAAGAAGCGGTACGACCGCTCCAGCGCCGACACCTGCGCGCGCGCGCGCGCCCGTCAGCCCGCGGCCCGCCCGCCCTCCCCGCTCGGTGGCAGACTGCCGCGCGGCTGTGCTACCGCTGTAGCAACTAGCCTGCCGCCCGTCCCGGCCGTGGCGCACGGTCCGAGGACCTCCGAGCGGCTGTTGCCGCAGTGGCGTTTAGCCCGCCGCCCACCCCGGCCGCGGCGCCCGCATCCGGGGCCGCGCCGCGCGGCGCGTGGGGGCCGCACCTTGGGGATCGCGCGGACATTGGCCAGGCTGTCAGGCAGCGGCTGGTCCCGGCGCGTGCGGCGCTCGCTGCCGCGCAGCCGCTGGCCGCCCCGACCGCGCGACTCCTCGCTCTTCACCGCGCGGTGGCCGGTGCCGCCGCCGGCCGACGTGCCCACGCGCCCGGCCGCATACAGTTCCTGCGCGACACTGCCGCGTCTGACGCAGCGGCAAAGCAGGCCGGGCGCATTGATGGAAGCTGGCGCCCGCCGCGCGCCCCTCACAGACCCGGGACCGCCGGTGCCCGGAGGCGGCCATGTGCGCGGGCAGGCGACACGCCCAGAGCACGTCGCCTGCTGCAAGCAGTGCTGAGACAGGTGGCGCCAGCGCTGTCATGCGGACCATGATCAGGATAGGGTTAGGGTTAGGGCAGGTGCGGGCCGAGCGGGCGCGCGCACGCTGAAGTCGGCCAGGCCAAAGTCGATGATGCGGAAGCGGTTGAGCCTGGCGCGCGCGCGGACGGCCGTCAGCGCCGCCCTGCACAGACGCTCATCAGCAGCACGCCCGCGCCCCGCGCGCCCGGGCGCGGCGGCCGCCTCCCGCGAGCCGCCGGCGGGCTGGAGACCTCGGCGCGCGCTCGCGCGAGCAGGGGCCCGGCCTGCAGGGCCAGCCACGCCCCTGCAAGGGTGCGCGCGCGCGGCGCGCGCGCACAGGGGGGGGGGGGGGGGGGGGCTGGGGGGGCGCGCCGCGC